>WNGL01000745.1_pt1 | contig 45942 bp, 30 predicted proteins | sample 5400591 | NCBI WGS metagenome assembly WNGL01 (sample SAMN13153377, study PRJNA577476) | soil metagenome | isolation source: 80 cm soil or saprolite under Garry oak tree replicate 1 | place: USA:California | collected 2016-06-15 | reverse complement strand
AGTTGAAAGGATAGGAGGCGACGTAAAACCATTTAAGCGGTTGGGCCACCCAGAGGGAAATGCGCAGGGGTTGTTGAATCGCCGTCCATTTGGGCGCCAGTTCGCCGGCGCTAATGTGCAAAAAGGTCAGCGCCGAGAAGCCGACCGCAAACGAAATCGAGTGCCGCATGGCTTCCGATTCAACGCGCAGTGAAGCCAGCAGGGGTGAGAGCAAGGCGCTAAAAATCGGTTCGCCCACCCAGCCCAATCCGAGGCTGGCCATGGTGATGCCCAACTGCGTGGCGCTCAGGAAAGAGTTGAGGTGGGCGATGATGTGCCGGGCGGTCTTCGCCCGACGATGGCCTTTGGCAACCAGCGTGTCCAGTTGCGTTTCCCGGATTTTAACCAACGCAAATTCGGCAGCGACGAAAAAGCCATTCACCAGCACCAACCCCAGGACGAGCAGGAGCTTCAAAATGATATCAACAAAATCGGCGGTATTATGCATGACCACGAGACTACCGGACTACATGACTACATGGCTACATGACTACATGACCACAAGTCTGGCAGTCCCGCGGTCCTGTCGTCCTGTGGTCCCGTAGTCCTGCAGCCCTTGCCTCACAAACTCACCTCTCCAAAGATGATTTTCAGCACGTCCTGCAAGCTGAGGATGCCGCTCTCATGCCGGTCGCGGCCCAAGACGATTGCCAGACGCTGCCCGCTCCGTTGTAAGCGCCGCAACGCTACTTCCAATCTCATGTCCTCGTCCAGGTAAAGGGCGGGTTTGACATAGTCGCCTGCCACTTTGGGGGTGACGATGACATCCTGGAAGAGCAGCATATTCAGGCTTAGCAAGCCCACAATCCGTTGCTGGCCTTCGCGTGTTTCCCAAACCGGCAACCGGGTCAGCTTGCGCTCGCGGCACAGGGCCAGGACCTGGCTGATGGGCGCCGAGGAGCTCACCGAGACGACTTGGGCCAGAGGCCGCATCGCCTGGCGGACAGTCAGGCTTTGCAAGTCGAGCACCCGATTGATCATCGCGCGCTCTTCCGACGAGAAGGCCTGGCCCGATTCCTGCATGAGGTGCCGGAGTTCCTCGCGGTTGCCGAAGAGGTGTCCGGTATAGACCTTTCCGCCCCGCCAAAGCAGCAGCAGACCTGAGAAGGATTCCACCAGGGCCACCAGCGGGCGCAAGGCCAGATGGATGAGGCGGAAGGGGCGCGCCAACAACACACAGAGCCGGTTCGGATACATCCTGAACAGCATTTTGGGCAACAAATCGAAGAAGGCGTAGAACAAGAAGACCGTAATGGAGAACACGGCGACGAACCAGACCTGGTGGTGCTGCAAGGGCTGATGGAGCACCGCGACCAGCCAGCCCAGAATGATAAAGTTGGCCACGGTGTTGCCCACCAGAATGGTCCACAAGAAATCCTCCGGCTCTTCCAGATAGCGGTGGAGAACTGCGGCGGATGCCCCGCCCGAGCGCATCTGTTGGCGAATGCGCAGGCGGCTCAACGCGAAGACCCCAGCCTCCATGCCGGACAACAAGAACGACAACCCCAGGCAGGCTGTGAACACCAACCAGATTATTGCTTGGGTGCCCATTTATCACCTATGACCTCCACCAGCAACTCCCGCACGCGGCGTTCATCGGTGGTTTGCGCGGTGAGCTTCAGCCCGCGGAAAGTCGCTGACTCTCCAGGATTCGGCACGACGTCCAGCAGACTGGCCAGGAGGCCGCCCATCGTTTCAGCCCCCGCCACCTCGCCCAGGGGCGGATATTCGCGCCGAAAATCGTCCAGCCGCAGGGTCCCACTGGTCCGCCAGCGACCCGGCGCGAGTTTCTCCATGACAAAACCTTCCGACTCGAGTTCACCGCGAATCGTGCCGATCATTTCTTCCAGAATATCTTCCATCGTGACGATGCCGGCCGTGCCGCCAAATTCGTCCAGCACAATGGCCAGACCGCGTTGCTGGCGTTGCAAACTCTTTAACAGTTGCAACAGATTCATGGTCTCCGGGACGAACGAAGGCAGTTCGACGGCATCGGCCAGGTCAATTTGCGGATCGAGCAGCAACGCGCGCGCGTTGAGGATGCCGACGATGGTGTCGAGCGTCTGGTCGTACATCGGCAGGCGGCGATGTTTGTATTTGCGCGCGGCGACAATCATCTCCTCGATGGACAAGTCGTCAGGAATGGCCGCCATCCGGGAGCGCGGCTTCATGACCTCTTTGGCCGTGCGCCGATCCAGGCTGATGATTTGCAAAATGATTTCCTTTTCAGACTGGGCCAGCGTGCCCCGCTGAAAAGCCATTTCCAACAACTCCTGATAATCGGCGTCGGTCAGCGCGTTTTGGGGCTGAATCGTCCGCGGAATAACTGTGTTAAGAATCGCCGTGTTGAGGTATTGGGCCACGCGGCGCAAGGGCAGGCTGAAAGTTTGCACTACCAAAAGCAGGCGGGCCACCCGCAATGACCATTGCTCGGGCTTGCGCACTGCCAGCGTCTTGGGCAGCACCTCGCAGCCGATGAGAATTAGCGCCAGCAGGCCGGCGACAGTCACTGCCGGCGGCCAGCGTCCGTTGAGGGCCATCCACAAGGCGGTGGCCAGCATGGCGGCGCTGGCGAACGTATTTCCCAACACCATCATGGCCAGCAAGTCCTGCGGCTCAGCCAATAGGCGCACGACAATGCCCCCGGCGCCGGGTTCGCGCTCGGCCAACTGGCGTGCCTGCCATTTGCTCAGCGAAAAAAGCGCCGTCTCCGCCAGCGCGAAAAAGAAGCTGATCCCCGCAAAATCCAGAACCACCAGGACCGCAACTAAGGGTGCCGCCGCCATGGCGCAAGCATGACCCAAAGAAGGGCCAATGGCAAAAGGCAAAAATCTACGGCCCCTTCACGTCGTAGCACAACAGCAGGTCCTGATCGCGCAAGTAAAGCTTGCCTCCCGCTATTACCGGGTGCGCCCAGCTATTCTTGTCCGTCCTCTGCGGCTGCGCGAACCGCCCGTGTTCTTTGTAGCCGTCAGGCGTGGCCTCGATCAGCGCGACGGTGCCGCTCTTGCTTTCCTCACGTAAATACAAATGGCCGTCGGCATAAACCAGCGAGCCTTTGCCCAATTTGTCTTTTTCCTGCCACTTGACCTCGCCGGTCTTGAAGTCCTGGCAGGTCCAGCCCTTGCCGTCCGAATAGCCATACAGGTAATCGCCGACCTCGATAACCCCGCCGTGATGATTGACCATGACTTTGTTGGCATAGACCTGTTGTGCGGTGAAATTGCCCGCAACCGCAGTGATCGAGAAAAGGTTGCAACCGATGCCGTAGCCGGAGGTGACATAAACGAAACCGTCGTGATAAATCGGTGTCGGCACGACCGCAGTTTGGCCTCTGCGCGGGGCGCGCCAGAGCAATTTGCCATCCGCTGCCGCAATGCCCGCGACACTGGCGGGAGTCAGTTCAATATATTGCCGCACCGCGCCAATCCGCGCCAGCAGCAGCGAGGCGTAATGGGGCGAGTCAGTGAATTCCTTGCTGCGCCAAATCACGGCGCCGGTTTTCCTGTTCAGAGCGACGACCGCGCCCTGGGCCCCACCGGGCGTGACCACGACCTGGTCGCCATCGGCCAAAGGTGACTCGGCGAAACCCCAATTTGGGAGCCGGCCTCCAAAGTCTTTGAGGTAGTCTTTGCGCCACAGCTCTTTACCCGTCGCGGTTTCCAGGCAAGCCAATTCTCCCCATTGTCCAACGGCATAAACCAAATCGCCATCCACGGTCGGGGTTGCGCGGGGTCCTTCGAATTCCGGCGAGCCGGGCGCTCCCGCCCGGCCGAGTTTGGCCGACCAGACGGGTTTGCCATCCCCTACGTTGAGTGCGACGACGAAACTGGAACCATTGCGGTCGCCCAACGTGAAGATGCGGTCGCCTGCGATGGACACGCTTGAGTAGCCCTCGCCCAGGCCGGCAGCCTTCCACACCAGGGGCGGGCCGCCTGCCGGCCAGGCCTTGAGCAAGCCGGTCTCGGTGGAAACCCCGTCGCGATTGGGCCCGCGCCATTGCAGCCAATCGGACGCCGCGGCCAGAGCAGGGGTGGCCAGGAAAAAACCAAGAATGGACAGCGGGCGGATGCAGAGCCAGGTGGTTGGCATAAATTTTAGCGCGGCCAGGCCGCAGCAAGGCCCTTCGGCCATTACCAAAGTTAGATCGTCACATTGTTACAAGGTGAAACCTCTTCGCGACGCGCGAAGGTCCTCACCGAAAGTAATCTGAGAGCAGGGTCGTGAAGGCGGGGTGGATTTGCAAATAGATTTTGGCGGACTGACCCAGGACTCACACATGCTCTTGCTGAGGTTATCCAAGCTTTTGCAAGAGCCAGCCCAATTCGATGGTCATTATGAACCGATTTTCTCGGTGAAGAACTTGCGTGTAAGGATTTCCAAAATTCGCTTGCCAATGGGATCCGTCTCCTGTGTGATAATAATAACCACCTTGACTCAATCCAAACCAAACGGTGACAAACCTATGAACCTATACAAACTCAAAAGCGCGGTGCCGCCGCTCATGGTCGCGCTGATGTGCAATTCTGGCGTAAACGCCGGCACATACAAACACATCACGGTGGATGGCAATTTCTCTGACTGGGCGGGGATTCCGGTGGCCTACACGCAACCCCCGGACACGACCCAGTCCATCGCCTACACAAACATCTACGTGGCGAACGACGAGAATTATCTTTACATCCGGTTTGCGATTTCCACTTCCGACGATCCGTTCACCTCTCTTCAAAACATCTTCATTGATGCTGACAACAACCCGGCCACGGGATACGGCGCAGGTGGCTATGTCGGCTCGGAGATGCTGGTTCAAGGCGGGGCCGCTTATCAGGATAAGAATGGCGGTTTCAATGAGGGCGGCATCAACGGCCTCGATTGGCTGGCGGCGCCGGCGGGCCCCGCCACGGAATTTGAGCTGCGCATAGCCCGCAATGCCACTTATGCCTCCGATGCAACCCCCGTTTTCGCGGGCGACACTATCGCTTTGGTTCTGGAGTCGGAAACTAATTTTATTCCGACGGAGTGGGTTCCGCCGGTGCTTGGCGGTTTGGCCTATACGTTCGCCAGTCCGCCGAGTGCGCTGACCACCAACCTGCCGCTAATCACGCTCACCAACAGTATGTGGAGAGCGAACGCGGCGGGCAGCGATCTGGGCAGCGGCTGGCTGGATCAGGGCTACGACGACACGCAGCCTGATTGGCTCTCCGGCACGGGGCTCTTGGGTTACACGCCCAATCCTGGAGCCTATCCGACCATCAACACGCCGTTGGCTTCCGGTGCCAACACCTACTACTTCCGCGCTCATTTCAACTGGAACAACCTGCCAGACAACGTCGCTTTTGTGGTTACCAACTACCTCAGTGACGGCGCAGTCTATTATCTCAACGGCGTCGAGGTAAATCGCGTCCGCATGCCCGCGGGTGCGGTCGCTTACAGCACCAGCGCGACGGGCACCAATGCTCCGGCGGGGCAGCCAAGTGTATTTGGCATTTCGGGCGCACCGCTAATCCTGGGAGACAACATCCTTGAGGTTGAAAGTCATCAGGCGACCGCCAGCAGTGCGGACATGGTGTTCGGGCTGTCGCTAATGGCTGCGGCGCAATATCCGATTATCAATCTGGACTCCGCGCAGCCGGTGGACCGCACGGTGAACGGCGGGGACTCCAGCACCTTCACCGCGGACATGCTCGGCTCCGGCCCATTGAGCTATCAATGGCTGTTGGGGGGAAATCCGATTCCCGGCGCGACCAACGCCAGCTACACGATTGCGCAGGTGATTTATACCGACGCGGGTTTGTATTCGCTGCGCGTGATCAACCCGCTCTCCACGAACACGACTCGCGCGGCGGTGTTGACTGTGACCAACACGCCAGTCACCTTCGCTGACCCTGCTCAACCTGCCGATGTCGTGGTGGTTGAGGGCCGCTCAGTAATGCTGTCTTCTGTCGTCGCGGGTTCCCCACCGTTCCACTACCAGTGGTATTTCGGCGCCAATCCGATATCCGCAGCGACCAACGACTCTTTTATCATTCCCGCGGCGATGCCGGGGGACGCAGGTCCTTACAGCGTCACCGTTAGCAACCAGGTCATTTCCACCAACAGCCGCACGGCGACGCTAACGGTTCTGCTGGACACTCTCCCCCCTGTGATCACCAACATTTCGGCGAGCGTCACGCAAATCGTCGTGAGCTTCTCAGAACCGTTGGATGCCCTAACTGCAGCCAATCCAGCCAAATACTCGGTGAGCGGTGGCGTGAGCATTGTGGGCGCGGCGCTCAATCCAGGCGATGCCACGCAAGTCACGTTGACGACCGGCTCAGGCATGAGCCTCGGAGTGGTCTATACGCTTTCGGTAAACGGCGTAAAGGACCTCTTCGGGAACGCCGCTGTGACCGTAGGATCTTTCACCCGTGGCATCGTGATTGACGGTGATTTCGGCGATTGGGACGGCATCACGCCCATTTACAGCGGTCCGATTGGCAACCCAGACGCGGCGGACTTCAAAGACATCTACGTTTTCAATGACGCGAAACAGTATTACTTCCGCGTCACCCTTTGGCACGACGTGCCTCCCGACGCGGGCCGTTTCCCAGACTACGCCAATCTTTTCTATGACACGGACAACAGCGTGAACAGCGGCTTCCTGCCCGGCACGATCGGTTCGGAGCTTCTGACGCAAAGCGGGTTTGGATACCAGGAAAAGAACGGCGGCTTCAACGAAGGCGGCATCAACAACCTGGATTGGTTCTGTCTGCCGACCACTCCGGGAACGAACTTCGAGTTCAGCATCTCGCGCGCGGCCCTTTATGCCAGCGACAACCTGCCGGTATTCACCACGAACTTGCTCAACTTCCACTTCGAAGGGCAGACAAGGACATTCGCGGCGGCCAACGAAGCTCCACCCACTGGCGTGTTGAGTTACACGAACGTGAACACGGCGGTGCCGAGCCTGCCGGTGAGCCGGTTGGCGATAGATCTGCTGCCCGGCCATCGGGTGGCGGTCGTGTGGGAATTGCCGGGCACGTTGCAAGCCAGAGGCTCGCTAACTGGCGGAAGCTGGACCAATGCTCCGGGCGCGAGCAGTCCTTATATCCCTCCAGTTTCGGACACGCAGCTTTACTTCCGGCTCGCCCAGTAAGGGAAGAACCCGCGCAATCGAGCCAGAGGCTGGGGATAGAGGCAATTCTGATTATGTGTGCCCGGCCGATTGCCAATCGGCGATGCCCCGATTCGGAATCGGGGCCAGTCGGCGCTACAGGCGGGTTTCCAGGGCAAAATGAGAACCGCTGTCAGCGCAAGCGGGAAGAGCGCGCAGCTCGCGCGCGGGTTTAGACGACGACTGATCGAGTCTGAATACTATGGGGATCGTGCCGCTCCTGACGGAGCTTGAAAAACGTTCGAAGCCCGCTTGCTATAGACATGGCGCTCCTGATGGAGCTTTGCGCCGGACGAACAAACACATACGGACTGGAAAGTCCTGTGAACCGGCAGGTTGGAAAGCTTGCCCTACAGGCGCTAAACAGCTACCCCCATCCGATGAGGAGAGGGGGAAGGCTCGGTGGCAGCAGAGTCGTTTAGCCTCCAGCCTGCATTCGGTTTGTTGGGTCGCCGCTTTGGCGCTGTTCTTTGGCGCGCGCACTTGCGCGGAAGCAGCCGGCCCACTACCTGGATTTAACACCACAACTCCCTATCTCGTGTATTATGGAAGTTGGAACGCCTCGCAGGTGGATTACGCCCGCAGGAATTACCGGCTGGTGGTCGTGGACGCGCACAACATCTCGGCCTCGCAAATTGCCAGCATCAAGAGCGGCCCGGACAATGCTGCAGACACAGCGGACGACGTTTATGTGCTAAGTTACATTTCGGTTTCGGAAGACACGCGGCCAGGGGGGCCGTTTGTGGGGGATGGACTAGGGCCAAGGGTTGATCCACGAAGCTCCGATGCCGAACCGCTATCCAGCATCACGAACGCCCTGGGCGCGCCTTCACCGGGCGGGACCGGCTATGCATCCTACTATCTCGACACCAAGAGCAGCCCCGATGGGATCCCCGACCGAAATTCGAATTACGGCGGTTACTACATAAACGCCGGCGCTCCTGCATGGTGGCCGCTGTTCAAAGGCATGACCATAACCGCGAACGGGAACGCGGGACTGGACGAGTTGCTCTCCACCAATGTCGGCAAAGGCTTGAACTGCGACGGCTTGTTTCTCGATACCATTGACACCTGCGCGCCGAACAGTTTTGGCGGGACGACTTATGAGTGGACGACGCCGGGCATGCAGGGATTGATTCAACGCATCGGCACCAATTACCCGACCAAGCTCCTGATGGCGAATCGCGGACTGTTTTTCTATAACCCGAACTATAAGCACTATGCCTACACGATCCGGCCATACCTTCACCTGGTGATGTTCGAGAGCTATCTCACGGACAGCAGCAACTCGGGCCAGATCACGCCGTACTTCTCCGACAACAAATACAACTGGGCGCCCAAGCTGAATGCGGAGGCTGGCCGGCCTGATGGTTTCAACGTGGTGGCGCTGGGTTACGATCACACACCGCCTTTGCCGCAATCTATCATTGATCAGGACTACCGCGAATGCATGGGCGTGCAGGGCTGGCCGCTTTACCGCACCGACCCGTCGCTTACGAGCACGTTCACCACGAATGCCGTCCTGTGGCTTGCCACCAATGCCGACACGCAGCCGCCAATCTGGGACAGCACCGCGGCCCAATCGGCCACTCCACCGACGCCGCGCGTTGGCATTCAGGAGGCTTTTCCCGCCAACCAGAGCGTCATCGTGCGTTGGGACGTCGCACGCGATCAGACCCAGCCGGTCCGCTACAACATCTATTACACGGGCGAGCCAACAATGACTTTTGACAGCGCAATCAAACTCTCGCACGTCACGCCTGCGATCCCCGCGGCCTACACCAATGGCGCCGGCGCGGGCATTTACCCCTATGAATACACCATCACGGGTCTCAGCAACGGCGTGAGCTACCTCTTTGCCGTGCGCGCGGAGGACAGCGCCAGCCCTGTGCATGAGGACACGACCACGGTCACACTGATTGCCACACCTGGACCGGTTGGCGCCGCGGGCAATTACCGGGCCGTCAACATAGACGGCGATTTCTCGGACTGGGCCGGGATTCCCTGGGCCTTTAGCGGCGCTCCGAATGGCAACCCGGTCAACTTTGCCAGGGTGCAGTTCGCGAACGACGCGAATTACCTCTACGGACATTTTGTTCTCTTCTCCGATGCCGCGCCGTTCGCGGACTCCAACACGCACCTCTTCGTGGACGGCGACAACAACCGGCACACAGGTTTTCAAGTCGCCAGCGCCGCGTTCGGCTCGGAATGGATGGTGGAAGGCAGCGCCGGCTACGACCAGCGGAACGGGGGCTTCAACGAAGGGACAATTTCCGGCCTGGCCTGGGCGAAGTCGCCGATGGGAAGCGGAGCTGAATTCGAGTTTCGTGTCTCGCGCTCGGTGACGTTTGCGGACGGCGCGCCCATGCTCAGCACCAATGCCTTTCGTCTGCTCCTGCAGGACAACCGCGGCAGCGAAGCCGCCACAGGCAACGGCATTCTATACGTTTTGGCGGTCCCGCCGCCTCCCACCTACCGGCACATCACAGTGGACGGCAACTTCAGTGACTGGAAGGACGTGCCAATCCTCGCTACCGCTGCGAGCAATTCATCGCCGATCACCTTCGCTACGGCTTCGGTGGCCAACGACAATGTTTACCTTTATCTGCTCTTCACCCTCCATGCCTCGGGCGCGCCGTTCTCGGATTTCAACACGCATGTTTTCATTGATACCGACGCCAACTACGCCACCGGCTACCGTCCCGCAGGCGTTTCTGCCGGTTCAGAGTTGGTGGTGGAATCGGGGCTAGGTTACGACGAGCGGAGCGGTGTTTTTGCCGGCACGAAGATCGACGGGCTTGACTGGGTTCAAGCTCCCGCTGGCCCAGACACGAATTTCGAGTTGCGCATCTCGCGGCTCGCCCGTTACGCGGACAACTCGCTCGTGTTCACCAATCCGACCATCCGGATCGTCCTGCAGGACAACTGTGGCTCGGTCCTGACTCCACAAGGCATTACCTACACCTTTGCGCAGGGCGGACCATACGAAGACTGGCGGGCACTTTACTTCACGCCCGCCGAACTCTCCAATCCTGCCATCAGCGGCGACGCCGCGGACGCTTCCGGCGACGGCATCGCCAATCTGGTGAAATATGCCTTTGATCTAAACCCGCGGCTCAAGAACCGCCCAAGTCTCCCGGCTGGATTCATCGCCGGCGACGGTGGCACCGATTTCTTCCACTTCGAGTTTGTCCAGCGCAATCCGCCGGCGGATGTGCAATACGTGCCCCAAATTTCTTCCGACCTGATTACTTGGGACGGCACTGCCACAAACTTTGCGACGGTGAACGTCGCCGCCTCAAGCAACAATACTTCCATCGCCACTATGCGACTCCAAACACCCCAAAGCGCCACGCCGCGCAGTTTCGTGCGAATCGCCATTCAAAAGTAAAACCACGATACCGATTCGCAGCGATCCGAGTATGCCTTTTTTGCGTCAACCTTGCTGTTGATTTCGCCCCCACACAACTACCCGCATATCAACTACACTACGCCGTCGGGCAACCGGGGGAAAATCCAAGTTCAGTAAGCTGAAAAATTGAAGCAGCGTGAACATTGACCTCGATATCACCGAAATCTCGGAGCCAACCGAAACAGCCGACGTATTTCTCTCTGTGTACGGGAACGCTGATGTTGTTATTCGTGGACTAAAGGGTCAGTCCTAGAATTGTGACATTTCAGAGAAGATTGGGTTGTCGAGAGCACCTTAATGCCATGAGTTGGCGTTTCATTTTTTCGAGTTTCCTGCCGGGACGCCGCGACAAACGGCTGATCGCCTGTGTCACCCGAGTGTAGTGGCCCATTGCCAAGCGCTCAGTCACCCAGCGTAACGTCACAGTCGTATTTTCGCGCAGCCACCACCCCAAGACCAGCTTCTCAGGTGAACCTTTCGGCAATTCTTCCAGAGACTTTCTGTCCAGCCCTAACACTTGCAATGCTTGCTCCAGGATCAGTTCGGCGGCAGCCTGGTCGTGCGCCACTTTGGCCGATCCGCTGTGGGACTCCCGACGCCGGCCTTGCACCGCTTTTTGCAGTCGTTCCTTCAATTTCTCTGCAAACGATTCTCCTCCCACATACCAACCCCGTCGCAACGCTTTCCATTGCTCGTCCAGTTCTTTGCGTCCAGCTTTACTGCCCAGTTCCAGCACCCGGCCCTCGATGTAGGCCTCGTAACCACGCCCATGCTTCTCCGCAAGGCCCAGACTGCCCATCACCCGTTCCCGGTGCAGCCATTTGGGTTTCTTGCCCGCGCGGTTCAGGTACCACGGATAACTGCTCCACCGGTAGCGCTTGAGTCGCTGCTCTCCGATACGGATTAGCCCGGCGCGTGCCGGGTTTAAATGAATGTAGGTGCTGACAACCTGGAAGTACATCGGCTCCCGCCCGTCCACAATCACCGCTTTGTATCTCCCCTGAAACAGGTGGCCAAATACTTTGTGCCGGCCATTATAGCGCTGGGTGTAAGCGCTTTGCAGCCATTTCATTCCCGCAACCAGATTTCCCTCTGGCGTCTCGACCAGCAGATGATAGTGATTGCCCATCAACATATAGGCGTGAATGAGCCAGCCGGTCTTTTGGCAAGCTTCCTCCAACGTTTCGAGGAACCGTTTGCGATCCGGATTGTCGGCGAAGATCGGCTGCCCATGACTGCCCCGAGCCATCACATGATACACCGCTCCAGGATATTGAACGCGCAAGGGCCGTGCCATTCGCAAGAGTTTGCATCGGCCCGGCGGCCTGTCAAAGAGAAAATGTCACGATTCTAGGACTGACCCCTTGATTGATTTCAATGATTTTGAAATCGCGGCCCGGGCTCAATTCAGGGCGACGCCACGGCGGACGTAGGTCGGCACGTCGAGGTCTTCGCCTTTGTGAATCGTCGGTTCGCTTTTGTCGAAGCGGCCTTTGGAGACAATTTCCAACGGCAACTGAGTTTGCCTGAATCTGGCAGGACGCTTGCGGGGATGGGAACGACTTGAGGCCTGCCGCGCCAGGAGTTGCTGCATCTGCTCCGGTGGCAAGGCCGGCGGCGGCGGCACAAAACGGGAACCTGGCCGCGCAGTGGCCGAGCGAGTGAGGAGTTGGGCGTCCAATTCTTCCGGACAGGACCGGGGCCAGTTCTCCGGTTCTGCGCGGTCCGGTGCCCTTCGGCCAACGACCAGGGTCACGGCCAGGCGATCGCGGAATGATTCATCAATGGCGGCGCCCAGGAGCACTTGGGCGTGTTCACAGTGGCGGTTGATTTGCTCCATTACGCGATTGACCTCGGCCATGGTCAAATCGGGTCCGCCCATCAAACTGACCAGCACGGGGTCCGATTCGCCCAACACCTGCCCGCCATCGAGCATCGGATGGGCCAGCAGTTTCTCGACCACTTCGCGCGAGCGGGCTGGTCCCATGGCCTCGGCGACGGCGAAAAGGTTTTCGGTGTGGCGCGCGCGAAGGACGGCGCCGAGCTCGGCGAAATGAATGTCAATCAAACCACTGTGTCGCAACAAACGCCAGACGCCGCGCACGCCGTCGGCCAGCAGCTCGTTGGTCAACTTAAAGGTTTCCAGCACGCTGGTGTTTTCATCAATCAACCTGAGGACTTTCTGGTTGGGCAAACAGATGACGCCATCGGCAGCGGACTTAAGTTCTTCCAAGCCGCGCTGGGCCAGGCGGAGGCGGCTGCTGCCTTCGCACTCAAATGGCAACGTCACAAACCCGAGTACCAGCGCGCCCGCTGCCTGGGCCGCCTGCGCCAAGGCCGGACTGAGGCGGGTGCCGGTCCCGCCGCCGAGGCCCGCGACGATGAAAATCACATCGGCGCCTTCGCAGGCCGCTTTGAGCTTGGGGAACTGTTCGTCCTCGGGGCGTCCGCGCTCCGGAACCTCTTCCCGACTTGTCGGGAGTCCGCGCAGGAGGCTTCGTTCCAGATGAACTTTTTCCAGGGCCGAAGAGGCGGCTAGCGATTGTGCGTCGGTGTTCAGGGCCACAAACGTCACATCTCCCGATAGATCGGGACTGCGGATCAAGGGCTCGATCACTCTCAGGCCGGCGGTGCCGACGCCGAACACTTTGATGGAAACGTCGGTTATTGGAGTCTCGGTTACGGGTTTGATTGGTGAATTGGTTTGCATGAGATTGCTGGTGGGGGCCGAAAGCTCCAAGCCCTCTCCCTGGCCCTCTCCCATCGGATGGGAGAGGGAAGGGAGAGGTTCCAGAGAGGCTCCAAGCGCCACGCTCCGAGACGAGGCTGGCTGGCCGGCACGTTTGGGCCTTGGAGGTTGGGAGTTCCGTGGAGTTCGGAGCTTAGGATTTGTAGTTTTCATGGTGGTTAAGGCCGCTCAAGCTCGTTTGAACATCTGGCCGATCGTAGTTTTTATTCCGTCGGCCAGGGAACCTTTGGCGGCGCGCTTTCGTTGTTGGAACGAGCCGAATCTCACCAGGCCGATCGCCGTCGCAAATTCCGGTTGGTCGAGGGCAGATTTGAGTCCGCTGATCGAATTGGTTTTACCAATGCAGGCCGGCATTCGCAGGACTTGTTCGGCCAATCGGGCGATTTGGGCAATGCGCGCGCCTCCCCCACACAGAAACAACCCGGCCTGCAAATAATCCAAAGCGCCGGCCTGAGCAAGGTCCTGGGCGATGAGCTGAAAGACTTCCTCCAGTCGCAGAGCCATAATGCAATGCAGGTGTTCTAGGTTAATGTTCTTGAGCGGTCCCGATACCGAATCGGGAGACATGGTGATGGTCCGGCCTTTGATGGCCTCCTCAACACAGGCAGCGCCATGTTCGATTTTGAGTTGCTCGGCGCGGCTCAGCGGCACTTTCAAACCGTAGGCCAGGTCGTTCGACAGGTGGTCGCCACCGACGGCCAGTACGCCGGTGTGCTTGATGATGCCTTTAGCATAAACGACGTAGTCGGTCGTTCCTCCGCCGATGTCAATGACCAACGAACCGAGTTCCTTTTGCTCGTTAGTCAGCAGCGCCAGGGCGGAGGCCAGTCCGTTAAACACAATGTCGTCCACTTCGAGTTGCAGTCCTTTGACTGTGCGGATGGCATTCTGCAGCCGGTTCAAGTTTCCGTGGATGACGTGTACGTCCACTTCCACCCGGGCGCCGAGCATCCCAACTGGATTGGTGATGCCCTGGTGGTCGTCCACGAGAAAATGCTGGCGAATAGCGTGGATGACGTGGTTCTGGGCCGGCAGGTTGATGGTCTTGGCGTTCTTGATGACGTCCTGCACGTCATCATCGGATATTTCCCGGTCGGCCGATACCACCGGGTGGACGCCGCGATTATTGAAGCCGCGCAAGTGGCCGCCCGTCACCCCCAGATAGACGCTGCGGATTTCGACATCGGCCATTTGCTCGGCTTCGACAATGGCCTGGCGGATGTCCTCCTCGGCGATTGTCGGGTCGGTAATTTCGCCTTTGCGCACGCCGCGGGAGCGGGATTGGCCCAAGCCGACGACGTTCAGGGCGCCATCAGCGGTGAGGTCGCCAACGACAGCACAGACTTTTGAAGTGCCGATTTCCAGTCCGACAATGATGGAAGAGGGATCAAACATGTTTTCTCTTGAAGCGCGAAGGGCTAGGTGACGTGGGTGCAGTCGGCGGGACCTCGCTGGCTTCGAGCCAACGCGCAGGGATGTTGTCGGTGACCGCCAGATCGAGCGTGGCGATGGCCTTGCCCAGCTTCTGCCCTGCGTCAAAGATGCCACGCCAACGACGCAGTTGGTGGTCCAGTTCTTGCAAGCCGAAGGTGACCACCCCTCCCTGGCTGGTAGTAACGACCAGCACGTCGGGCGCTGAGACATCGATGCGCCGCAGGTCGGCCAGCCCAGCCATGGGCGACTGTTCAAAGAACAGAATCAATTGCAAAGCGGCCTGGACTTGCGGAGCTTCGATGCGGCGGCCGAGTTGAGCGTGGTTGGGGTTGATCCCGGAAATCAGCGGGAATTGTTCGCCCGACTGGCCAGGCGGCAGAGCGCGCTGGCGGGATTCCAGCGGCGGTATGACAACACCCTCCTCATCGAGATAAAGCACGGCGAAGTCCAGACTATCGTTGGCCAGCGGACGGGGAACCTTAATCTGCGCGAGGGGCTCGCGTTCGTCCACTCGGATGCGCAAGGTGTGGGGCAGGATGCGTTCGACCGAGGCAGACCGCACGAGCGGCACCAGTTCCAAGTCCCTCTTGACTCGCGCCAGATCCAGGGCCAGAAGGTTCTCTTCGGGCTTAACTCCCGCCCAGCGCCGGAGTTGGTCAATGGCAATGACACCGTCGGTCCGCAAGTCAATTTCCTGGAGGTCAAACGCTTTATTGTGGTAAACCAGCCGGTCCAGAGCCCATTCGCCAGTGCGCCAGAACAAGTAGAGACCGAACACCGTCGCGAAAGCGGCGCCGAGCGCCATAGCCAGCAGGCGCCGGCGCCCCGCGCGGACTTGGCTGGAGCGGAGTTTGACGTCGAGCACTTCGTTGCGCGCGAGCCGCCGGTTTTTTGATTTACGTTTGAACCACATTCCTGGTTAAAATAGGCACTAGCCTTGATGTGCCGTAGCTCGGCGCGCCGCAATGGAGCGAAGCCGCGCGAAGCGAAGGCGAGGGTCCACAAGTCAGAGGGTGACCCCAGGATTATTCGTGCGACGGAGGGCCAGATCGACCATCCGCTGGCAGAGGTCAGCGTAACCGATGCCTGCCGCCGCCGCTGCTTTGGGCAGCAAACTCAGTTCTGTCATACCGGGCAAGGTGTTGACTTCGAGCACCACGGGTTCTCCATTGGGCCTGACCATGACGTCCACTCGAGCGTAATCGCGACCGCCAATGGCGTTGAACGCGCTCAGCGCCGCCGCCTGGATGCGCGCCGAAGTTGGTCCATCGAATGGCGCGGGGCAGAAGTACTCCGTTGTCCCGGCGGTGTACTTGTTTTGGTAATCGTAAACGCCGGACTTGGGCCGGACTTCGACGATGGGCAGCGGTTGGTCGCCCAGGAGACCGACAGTGGCTTCGCGACCGCAGATTTTTTCTTCCATCAAGACCTGCGAATCGTAGCGCAGCACTTCCGCCAGAGCTTGGCTCCAATCGGCGACTCGCTCAACGAATTGAAGGCCGAGACTGGAACCTTGGCGGACTGGTTTGAGCACGATCGGCGGATTCCAACCCATGGGCCAACTGGCTGCGGGCGAATCAACCAGCATGAAGCGGGCGGTCGGAACACCTGCCGCTATGCAGCGTTGCTTGGTCAGGAACTTATCGAACCCGACGCGGCTGGCTTGGGGATCGCACCCGGTGTAAGCCACGCCCAATTCCTCGAGTCGAAGCTGCACGGTGCCGTCCTCGCCGTAGGTCCCGTGAAGGGCCAGGAATACGACCTGCGTGCCCTTGGGCAGCTTCCAGTTGGGGTCCTGCGGGTCCACTTCGTCTACCGAGTGGCCGAGCCAGCGCAGTGCTTTAGCTACCTCCGCGCCGGAGCACAGGGAAACTTCGCGTTCGGCGCTTGGCCCGCCGAGCAGGACGGTAATGTGAAGCTTTGCAGACATTTAGCGTTAGAGACGGGGCGCAGAGTAGTTCCAGCGGAGGAAGGCTCCGTTGCTCTGCGCCCCGGTGGGTGAGTCTCAGGTGTGATTGGACAAGTTCATTGGCCAACAATTTCAACTTCGGTTTCCAGCTCGATGCCGCGCTCGGCCCGGACGCGGCCGCGGACAAGATCAATCAAACCCAAAACGTCCCGCGCGCTGGCGGCGGGGTCGGTCACAATGAAATTGCCGTGCTCTGCCGAAACCATCGCGCCTCCGACGCGGGTCCCTTTGAGCCCGAGTTCATCAATCAGACGGCCAGCAGGAATTGAAAGGGGGTTCTTGAAGATGCATCCGGCGCTCGGCGCGGCGGGCTGGGAATTCCACCGCTTGCGGCTGAACTGGTTCATGCGCTGACCGATGCCTTCGGGCAAATCGGCCCAGCCCACCCAAACCGCACTCAGAGCAATGTGCGTTTTCAACATTGGGCAACTTCGATACTCGACCGCCAGTTCGCCCACCTTGCACTCGCGCACCGCGCCACTATAATCCATCAGGCGAACTGACTCGACCACGTCGAACGTCGCGCCACCCATCGCTCCGGCGTTCATTCGCAGCGCGCCTCCGACGCTGCCAGGAATACCTTCAAGAAATTCGAGTCCAGCCAATCCGTGCCGCCTGGCTTCGACGGCGACCTGCTTGAGCCTTGCGCCAGCCCCGCAGTGCAGACGCTGGCCGGCAATTTCAATTCTGGTGAACTGTGGTTGCGCCAGGCAAATCACCACGCCAGGGAACCCGCCGTCTTTCACCAGCAAATTCGAGCCACGCCCGATGACCAGGAGGGGCAACTCGTGTTGGCGGCAAAATCTCAGAACCAGCGCCAGGTCCCCCTCTCCGGCCGGTTCGACATAGACCTCCGCCGGCCCGCCCACACGCAGCGTGGTGTGTTTGGCCAGCGGTTCATTGCGGCGAATCACCGACTCGCGCGACAGACGGTCGGCCAGTTCGTCCGCGAGGTGGGCCCAAGCCGGAGGCCGGAGGCCGCAGCCCGGAGGTCGGAAGTCGGCGGCTCCGTTCTCCGGCCTCTGTCCTCCGTTCTCCGCGCCGGGTTGGCCTCCGCCCTCCGCCCTCCGCCCTCCGCCTTGGTTCACGCGACTTCTACACTCTGCATTCTGCATTCTGCATTCTCCATTTGGTTGATCCCGATGGCTCTAAGTAGGATGTCCGCAATTTGTTCGGCGGCCCGTGGCCTATGCCAACGAGCCAGCGCGCTCTGAATGGTTTGGCGCGCCGGTGTGTTTTGGACCAACTCGACCAGCAAGCGCGCCAACTCTTCGGGCGTGGCGGTTTTCTGGTCCAGCAACACAGCGGCCCCGCTCTCTCCAAGCGCGCGTGCATTATGGAATTGGTGGTTGCCCCTCGCGGAGGGATAAGGGACCAACACGGTCGGCACCCGCAAAGCCGTCAGTTCCGCCAGCGACGATGCCCCGGCCCGGCTAATAGCGGCAGTCGCAGCGCCGAGCGCCAATTCCATCTCCGCGAAGAACGAATGCACCACCGCGGTGAGCTTCAAAGCGGCGTAGGTTTGCCTGACTTGCTGTTCGTCGCCGGGACCGCTCAGATGGAACCACTGCCATCCAGGCGCAACTTTCGCCAGCACCGGCAACGTCTCAATCACCATCTGGTTGATGGCGCTGGCGCCCTGGCTGCCGCCCATCACCAGCACAACCGGGCGCGCGGCATCCAAGCCCAGAGCCGTGCGGCAAGCGCCACTCCCTCTCCCATCCGATGGGAGAGGGCCGGGGAGAGGGGTCCGGAATTGACGACGCACCGGCGTGCCGATGACGGTCACGTTGCGATTATTCAACCGATCGCGAGTCGAAGGGAACCCTACGAACGCGCGATTGACCACCCAGGACAACCAGCGATTGGCTCGGCCTGGAATGGTGTTGGATTCGTGCAGGAACGTCTGCGCGCCGAGAGTTTTTGCCGCCAAAATCGGCGGAGCGCTGGTAAACCCGCCCATAGCAAGCGCAGCACAGGGCGGGCGCGATTTGAAAAGCGTTTTGGCCACGCGATAGGACCGGCTGAATCCGCGAAGAAAAGCCATTTCACAGCCGCGTTGCAAGCCCACTGCAGGCAAGGTGACGATCTCCATCCCTTGGGCCGTTTTGACGGCCTGCCGGTCCACGTCCTTTGGCGAGACAAGCAGCGCCACCGCGCAAGCGCGCTGAACGATTTGCTCCGCTACAGCCAGCCCCGGAAACAGATGACCTCCAGTTCCGCCGCATGCGATGGCGATGAAAGGCGACGTTGCTGCTCTGCTATGCATAAATGCTTTCTGAACGCCCAAATTGTGTCCCGGTCGCGACTCTGCGACTCGCCCCGTGAGAGAGAGCCGCATCCGCAGCCACAGTCAGTTCGTCTGCTTCTCTCACGGGGCTTCTGTAATTCATCTGGCCTTCTAACCGTTCACCACTTCAACGCTGGTTTTCAGGTTCCGATTCCCCTGCGCCGGCACCGTCCAGCGACTCCGTTCCACGCGCCCGGCGCGCGATGCTCAGCAGCAGGCCCACACTGGTGAGCATTATCAGCAGATTGGAGCCGCCGTAGCTGATGAAGGGCAGTGGGAGGCCCTTGTTGGGCAGCGCGCTGGTGACGACGCCGATGTTGATGAGGGCCTGCAGGCCGATCAAAAACGCGACGCCCGATCCGAGCAGCAGCCCGAAAGTGTCGGGCGCGTTCAGAGCGATGCAGATGCCGCAAATAACGATGGCCACGAACCCGGCGACGACCAGCAATGTGGCCACAAGGCCCAGTTCCTCCCCGATAATTGACAAGATGAAATCGGTATGGTGCTCGGGCACAAAACCCAGCTTCTGACGGCCATTGCCCAGGCCCAGGCCAGTCAACCCGCCCGCGCCTAGTGCCAGCATGGCCTCATAAGACTGGTAGCCGACGCCGGATTTGTGTTCTTCAGGATGCAGCCAGGCGAAGATGCGTTTGCTCCGCATCGGGTCGTGCCAGAGCGAGACGCCAATAGCCACCACAGCCAATAGCACCGTCGGAACGATATATTTCCACCGGACGCCGGCGACCAGCAGCAGCGCCCCGCTGATGCCGGCCAGTAGAATGGTCGTGCCGCGGTCCGGTTCGATGAAGACAGGCCCCAGCACCAGCCCGATGAACAAGACCGGGATCAGAACTCCGCGTTTCCAGTTTGGCATTTGCCGCTGGTAACGCTCCCCATACCACGCCAGCGCAATAATAAGCGCCATCTTCGCCAACTCCGATGGTTGGAAGCGCATAAGACCAAGGCTGAACCAGCGTCGGGCTCCATTAATGGGTCTGCTGAAACGGGGGACCAGGACCAGCACCAACAAGACCACCGTGACCAGCAGGAGTGGCCCAGCCCAGTGCTTAAGCCATCGGTAATCAATCAGCGTGGCCGCCGCACAAAGCAGCAGACCGAGCGCGCACCAGACCAGTTGCGTGAAGAGGTATCGCTCGCCGACCTGCGCCATACTCGAGCTGTAAAGCATGACCATCCCCAGCGCCAGCAGGGCAGCGACACAAGATACCAGCACCGTGACGGCGACTTTCATCTTCACGCACTATCCGCACTCCCTCTCCCATCCGGTGGGAGAGGGCCGGGGAGAGGGGTTTGCTTCACGCGACTTCTACACTCTGCATTCACCGCGAAGGCGCCGGGGTCGGATTCGCCGCGGCGGATTCCAACGGCGTTGTCGCGCCCGGGCTGGAGCTCTTGCCAGGCATCTTCAATTTTTGGCCAACTTTGATGCTGTCGCTCCGCAAATTGTTGGCGGCGCGAATCGCTCTCACAGTCGTGCCGTACTGTCTAGCGATGGTGCTGAGCGTGTCGCCAGATTTCACGGCATACATTTGCTCGCTGGTACCGGTGTTTCCGGAGGCTGGGCCAGCCGAGGCCGCCGCGGCTGAGACCGCTGGCGGGAGATGAAGCTTCTGACCCGGCTGGAGTCTCGTCGGCTCCAGTCCAGGGTTGGCGTCGGCGATCGCTCTAACAGTGAGGTGAAATCTCCTGGCTATGGTAGATAAGGTGTCGCCGCTGACGATGGTGTATTCTGAGCCACCAACCGCTGGCAGCCCCGGCCCGGTTTCGAACGATGGGACCAGGTTTGTCGCTGTGCTTGGCAGCGGCGCGCTGGTGTCAGCGACGACGCCCGTAGTCGGTTCCAGCGACGGAGGCACTGGGTTGTTAGTTGTCTGGGTCTGTGAGCTTCGCTCTTCCTGGCGGCAGCCTTGCATGAGCAGGGCCAGCAGGCCGATGCCGTGAACAGCGAGCACGAAGAAGACCGCGATCTTTACGCGGGCGCGGCCTTTGATTTTCTGCTCCAAAACGGAGCCCTGCGGGAGGAGTGGACTTTGATTATTCATGTTCATGGGCGCGGTGGCGCTTTTGGGTTGAGGTTTGGGTTGAGTTTGGTTTGTTTCGCTTCGCGGTGTTCCCTCAAAAAACCGCGAAGCAAATGGTTCAATTTCCTGGTCTCGTTCGGTTTCACGATTAGGTTACCCGACTCTTACCATGTATGTTGGGGTCGTCACTATTGACACCCCTACCTATTGATTTCGCCGCTTGGCAAAAAACCTGCCCGCATTCTTGATAATCTTGAAACCGGTCAGAGATGGACCGAGCTAGTGAAACCAAAACTACACCGCCGGAAGCTGCGTTTCTCGCCGCTTCAGAAATTGCTTTTAACAACGAATCGGCGACTGCGCAAGGAATAAAAAGTCTCCAATCGCAGGGAATTCTTTCACTGGCCTTCCCGCCGAGGTAGCCGTCCAGAGAAACCAGCGCCAGACTCGGCAACGCCGCGACCACATGCCGGAAGGCTTGAGTCAGTTCCAATTGGATTGAATTGGCTTGCAGAGTCAGCAATTTCATGTCAGTTGTCTCTTCCGCGTTATCGAATCTTCAATGTGCTCAAGGCGACCAGCGCGCACAGCACGCCCAGGATGTAAAACCGAATCACCACCTGCGATTCGTACCAGCCTTTCTTTTCGAAGTGGTGATGAATGGGCGCCATTAAAAAGATGCGGCGCCCGGCGCCATACCGGCACTTGGTGTAGCGAAACCACCCGGTCTGCAAAATGACCGAGGTGGCTTCCAGGACGAACACTCCACCGGCAATTACCAACACCAGCGGCTGGTGAATCAAGACCGCGATAATCCCCAGTGCGCCGCCCAACGCCAGCGAGCCGGTGTCACCCATGAACACTTGGGCCGGATGACAGTTGAACCAAAGAAAGCCCAGACCCGCGCCAATCATCGACGCACAAAACACTGTCAGTTCACCGGCACCGGCCACGTACGGGATTTGCAGATAGGCTGCCGCCCTGGCGTTTCCAGCCAGGTAAGTCAGGGCCACAAATACGAACGAAACGATCAGCGTGCAGCCGATCGCCAATCCGTCCAATCCGTCGGTCAAATTGACCGCGTTCGAGCCGCCAACGATGGTCAGGATCGTCAGCGCCAGGCCGACGCCGCCCGCGCCGGTGGCAACCGGATATTTGTAGAAGGGCACCATGATGTCAGTAATCAGCTTGCTGGTGGACGGCACGAGCCACAAATAAAGGCCGATGAACAGACCCAGCGCGGCTTGCACTAACAGCTTGACCCGCGATCTGTCGCCTCCGGGGCTTTGCTGAACGATTTTGGCGTAATCGTCATAAAACCCCAAAGCGGTGAGCACGACGACCGAGAGCAAGGTCAATTGGATCAGGGTGTTCCACTGCGCCCAGAGCAAGGTCGTCACGTTGAGCGCCAGGACGATCAGAATGCCACCCATCGTGGGGGTGCCTTTCTTGCTGAACAAGCGCGCTGTCAAGCCGCCGCCGGTTTCCGCCTTATCGGCGTAATCCTGGCCGAATTTCAACTGTTTAAGCCACGCAATCATTCGGACTCCCAACCACCAACTCAAAGCCAAAGCTGTCACCGCCGCTCCGAAGCTGCGAAACGAGATATATCGAAAGAGCCGCAAGGCTGAGAGATGCTCGGCCCAGGTGGTCCCCGCGGACCTCTCCAGCAATTGTTGGCTCAGGTAAAGCAGCATTCAGTCTTTTCTTACCCCATTTTCGGTGCGCAATACTTCGGAGATCCTCTCCAACCGGGTTGCCCGTGAGGCTTTCAACAGCAACACGTCGCCCTTCTTGATAAATCGTTTCACAGCCGCAGCAGCGGCTTCCACATTCGGAAACTCAATCACCCGGTTCAAACCGGCTCCTCGCGCCCCTCGCGCTACCACAGGCGCCATTTTGCCGACGGCGAACAATTGGCCGACGCCCAACTCCGCGGCGAGCCGGCCGATTTCTTCATGGGCAGCTTCGCTGTGCGCTCCCAACTCAGCCATATCGCCCAGGACAGCCAGGCGTCTGCCTTTGTGCGGCAACTCCTGCAGCGTGCGCAACGCGGCGATCGCCGAATCCGCATTGGCGTTGTAGGCATCGTCGAGCACCCGCACGCCCTTGATTTCCCAGAGCTGGAGTCGCATCCTGGCTGGCTTGCACTGCTCAAGCCCGCGCTCAATTTCTGCGGGTCTCAGGCCCATTTCCGCGCCAATTGCCAAGGCGAAGAGCGCGTTGACAACTTGATGGCGGCCCAGCAAGTTGATTCGGTACTCCCCCGCATATTCCCCCTTCGGCCCCTCCACGCGGAAAGTCGCGCCTTGTTTGTCCACACGCAGGCTTCGGGCACGCCAGTCGTTGGCATCGGAAAATCCGACGCGGACCACGCGCGCGCGTGCACGTGGAACGATGCAGTCCCGCACGGTGGGATTATCGCCGTCCACCAAGAGGGTGCCGCTTTCGGGCAGAAGCTCCGCCAGCCAGCCTTGTTCCTCGGCCACACCGGCGAGGTCCCCGAAAAACTCCAAATGCTCGCGCCCGATGCTGGTAATCACGCCGTAGTTGGGGGCCATCATTTGTACTAAGGGCGCCAACTCTCCGGGATGATTGGTGCCCACTTCTATGACTGCGGCTCGGTGGGCCTGCTCCAGCCTCAAGAGCGTCAGCGGCACGCCGATGTCGTTGTTGAAACTGGCTTCGCTCCAGAGCACCGCGAGTTTTTGTTTGAGCACTGATGCGACCAGCTCTTTGGTTGTCGTCTTGCCGTTGGATCCGCCGATGGCGATGATCGGCAGCGGAAATTTCTTTCGGTATTGCGCGGCAAGCCGGCCAAGGGCTTTGCGGGTGTCATCAACGGCGATGATCGCGCAGTTCCGGCAATCAGGCGGCACCCGAGTTCGCTCGACCACGAGGCCGGCGGCGCCCTTTTTTGCCGCGTCGTTGACGAATTGGTGTCCATCGAACCGTTGGCCGGGCAACGCAAAGAACAGGTCGCCCGCCTTAACCTGGCGCGAATCGGTGCACACCCGCAGGACCAGCGTTTGGCTGGAGCCACTTAGTTGTTGGCCGCGGCAAGCGGTGGCAATAAATTTGAGCGAGCGAGGGTTCATAGGCATACGATCAAGGAGCCGTCCCGCCTTGCGGGACTGCGCTGCGGCGCAGCACGCCCGGCCCACCGCGTCGCAGCGGAGTGGAGGCGGGCGGGGTCCTCACAGGGCGCATAGTCCCTGTGGGCATCGGCTGCGTAAAGTCCAGCACCTCCAATGGCACCGCTTTGTCCCGCAACGCTGGATGGATCACACTGATCGGCGGCGTTCCGTTCTCTGCTGGTTTCACCTGGGAGCTGCCTTCGTTTCTCGTGGCAGCTACAAACAGATGGTGCGAGATGAATGAAAGTGAGCTCAGGTTAACCTTTCATGGTTATTGTGGTTTTTTCATTGCGAGCGGGCGGCCTCGGCTTTGAGGGAAGAATTGTAATCGGGCGCCGCGACGACATCCGTGGTGTTCGCTTGTTCGTCGCGGTCAGGCCGGATATTGAGGTAATTGGCGGCGCGTTCAGCGATCTGTTTGAAGACAGGAGCGGCGGTTTGGCCGCCGTAATAACCTCGAGTTGGATCATCCATCATGACTGAAATGCAAAGTTCCGGATTGTCCGCCGGGAAAAACCCTATGAACGAGGAGAAGTATTTGTGGACATAAACGCCTTCCTCAACTTTTTGCGCAGTGCCGGTCTTGCCGGCGACCGTGTAATGCTCCAATGCAGCTTTGGGCGCGGTACCCTCCGGCGAGACGACTGACTTGAGCGCCGCCACCATCAAACTGGCCGCCGATTCGCTGATGACCTGGCGCACCCGTTGCGGAGAATACTTGGCCACCACGTTGTGATCGCGGTCCTCCAGGCAGTCCACCAGCATCGGCCGCATCAGCCAGCCGTTATTGGCGATGGCGCACATGGCCATCGTCATCTGCAGGGGGGTCACCGCGATTCCCTGGCCCATCGGGATTTGGGCAATCGAAACCTTGGTCCATTTTTTTATCGGATGCACGATGCCGGGCACTTCCCCTGGCAGCGGAAGCCCCGCACGGGCGCCGAAACCAAAGTCGCGGATGTAATCATAAACGCGGACCTGGCCCATTTTAATACCGATCTTGGCGGCGCCGATATTTGAAGATTTGGCTATGATGTTTTGCACGGAGAGCACCCCGTATGGTTCGTGGTCGTGCAGAATACGGTCGGCATAACGGAAATGTCCGTTTTCGCAGTCAAAGGTGTCGGTGAGCCGAACCAGTTGCTCGTTGAGGCTGCCGGAGACGACGACAATCTTGAAAGTGGAACCCGGTTCAGCGACGTCGGTAATGACGCGGTTGCGGCGCGCCGGGGCAGGTGTGGTTGGGGCGCCGGGGTTGTTGGGGTCGAAGTTCGGCAGCGTCGCCAGCGCCAGGAGCTCGCCTGTGCGCGGACGAATCACGATGCCTGAAATGCTGATGGGCGCGTGTTTGTCCATCGCCTCGGCCAGCGTTGATTCAACGATATGTTGAATCACCGAATCGATGGTGAGCACCACATTGAGCCCGTCGCGAGGCCGCACCTCCTCCTCGCGCAACGGAACTACCTCATGATGTCCCCCGTCGGTTTCGGTGACGCGCCAGCCGCGTACCCCTGCCAATTTGGAATTGAAAGTCAGTTCGATCCCATCCTTGCCCGCGGTCTCGACGACCCGGCTGCCATTGAATTCACGCTCCTCCATGCCAACGTAGCCCAACACGTGTGCGGCCAATGTCTGATTGGGATAAACCCGCAACTGGTCGTTGAACGGATCGGCAAAAATCGCCTTTTGGCGCAAGTCGCGATAAAAGGCCTGTTGAGTTTTGGACAATTTCTTTTCGTCCAGATCCCGCACCTGCGGGACGAGGGTCGCCATCGTAGTCTGGATTTTTTGCCAGGTTTCGACCGCCACATGTCGTTTGAGCACGACGTAACGATTGGTCGTGGCCTGGCCGTTTTCATTGCGCCGAAGCGAGGGCATCAGCCGCCGGAACAGATCCGCTTCGCTGACTTGCAACAGCGGGGCCACCGCCCGGGCCACTTCGGCCTGGTATTTGCCGATGAGCACCGGGTCGGCACAAACCGTTTTCACAAAAACGCTTGTGGCCAGGAGGTTGCCTTTGGCGTCGAGGATGTCGCCCCGGCGTGGTTCCAGGAGGAACTCCCTTTGGGTGTTTTGCTGGGCTTTGGCGCCCAGGTCCTGGTGGCGCAGGACCTGCAGATCGACCAACCGATAGCCCAGGCTGGCAAACGCCACCGCCAGCAACCAGGTCAGCGCCAGCAGCCTTCGATATTGCAGTGCTTTGCCCATGTTAAAAATACCGGCCGCCCGCGGCGATCGGTTCCTCATCCGACGGCGTCACGGGCGGCGGTAAAAATGTCACTCATCCAGTTCAGGCCATAGTGCGCGCCTCTACCGTCCAGCGAATTGTCGCTCTCGGCCCTGTCCCGCCTTGGCGGGATCGCGCGGTGGCTCAGTCAACCGCCACACCTGCGACGGTTGCGGCTGGGCCAGGCGCAGATCCAGTTCTCTGATTCGGCGTTCGAGAAAGTTAGGGTTCCGCATCGTCCCCAGTTGTCTGTTAAGCTTTTCGTTTTGCTCTTCTAACTCGGCGAGGCGAACTTCGCGTTTCTTGATTTGCTGGCCAAGTTGGTAGATTTGGTTTTTCTGCCAAACATATCCAATCCCCGACCCGCCAAGGAGCAGGCAGAGCAGAAAGGCCTTGAGCGCCGGACCAAAGCGGATCGCCACGGACTGATATTTTCGATTTCGCGCCATAGGATCTATGCGACCCAAATCACCTATAATTTCTCCATTACTCTTAGTTGCGCGCTTCGGCTGCGCGGATTCTCAGCGCCTTCGGCGGCGCTCGGCACGACCGCTTTGGGCGTTACCCACTTCAACTCGGGCGCGCGCGGCTCACGCAACTCCGGAACGTCCACTCCTCCCGTGAACGTGTAATCCCGCGCCCGCGCGCGCCCGAAATCCTTCACGATCCGATCTTCCAGAGAATGAAAGGTGATGGTTGCCAGCCGTCCACCGCGCTTGAGGATCTTGAGCGCCCCTGCCAAGCCGCGTTCCAAAGAACCGATTTCATCATTAACCGCGATGCGCAACGCCTGAAAAACTCTCGTCGCCGGATGCGCCTTTTTGCCACGACGCGGGGCCAATCGCTCGATCAGTTCGGCCAACTGCCGCGTCGTCTCGAACCGGCGCTGCTGGCGCTCGCGCAATATGGCCCGGGCCAATCGCCGCGCTTCCCGCTCGCCGCCGAATTCCCAAAAAATTTTCGCCAACTCTTCCGCGCTGGCCTCGTTGACCAACTGGGCCGCCGTCAGCGCCTGGCGTGTGTCCATCCGCATGTCGAGCGGGCCTTCCTGCTGAAAACTGAACCCGCGCTCGGCCGCGCCCAGTTGCGCTGAACTGGCGCCCAAATCCAGCAGCACCCCGTCGCAACTGCTGGGCGCAACCCATTCCGTCAAATCCGCAAAATTCCCCCGGCGGACTTCAAAACGTCCTGCATATTCCGCCAGGCGGCGCTGCGCCGCTTCGATGGCTGTGCCATCACGATCACATCCGAACAACCAGCCACTCGGCGAACTGGCGGCCAGAATGACTGCCGCGTGTCCAGCTCCACCGATCGTTCCGTCCGCGTACCGTCCGCCCGGCAGTGGCTCCAGCGCCTCGACCACCTCCGCCACCATCACTGGGCTGTGGGCGAAATCCGGCGCCACGCATCGACCCTCGTCGAATTACGATTTACAGCCGCCGAGAGTCTGCGCGCCCACCCTGCCGCACTCCAGGTCCGCGGGCTGACTTTCGGCATTGGCTTGGAAAACTGGTTCGGCTGCCGGTCGCGCCTCTGGCGCTTCGGCCCGCACAATCTCCAGGTCGGCATCACTCAAATCGTTTCGGACCACCCTGATGTTGTCCAACGACAGATCCCCCTGCACTAATGGCTTAGTCAATCGCGGGGCCGGGTAGTTCCCGGCCCCGGTGCGCCGCCACCAGAGCATCGAACTGAGCGTTCCAGCCAGTCGGCGGAGCCAACCGGCGGGTAGAGGATCGCTTTGCCTTTGTGTGGGGGCGCAAGCCGGTTGCGAAGAAGCCCTCTTCGGCTCATCCTGTGGCACAGTTGGGTCGGCCTGAACATTTGGGGTTCCCAATGGCAGCACACTCCCCATGCAGGAGGTGCTGGGACCGGCGGCGGCTTCGGTTTGCGCCGGTTCTAATTTGGTCTTCGACCGGAATGGATTCTGCGCTGAACCAAACTTGGGCAATGCTCTTGGGTCGGTCATCCGGTAACGGGTCCCTGGGTCCTCAGCGCCGACCAAGCTTTTTCCCGCAGCAAGTAAACGGACCATTCTCATAACTTCATCCCATGAGTTTGAATGCTTCCTGGGCCATAACCGCGTCAGACGCCTTGACTCTTTCGTAACGCCCTGGGTTCCAAATCTCGAATCGGTCGAGCACGCCAACCAGGATGGCTTCGTCAGTAATTCCTGCCTCTCTCGCCATGGTTTCGGGGAGGCAGATGCGGCCAGACTTGTCCAGCGCCACTTGTTCAGATTGGCTGCCGATAAAACGCTTTAGAGGCACCTTGTTCGGATCGCTGTTGGGCATCGCGTCAATGTCGCGCATCAGGCCCGCCATTTGTTGCGGAGGCATAACCCGCAAGCAGGGTCCTTCCTTCGACTGAGGCCAAAGGATAAGAGTCAATTCGGTGCCGAACTTCGCGGGACGCCATTTGGCCGGGATTTGGACGCGCCGCTTGTCGTCCACTCCGTGGTGATAGAGCGAGTTGTAATAGGTCGGCCCGCTGACTTCTTTGGGGTCCATTGTTATTCGCAGTGGGTCGGTCCAGCCCGAACGCCCCACTTCACCCCATATTTCACCACTTCAACCCACCGGTTGTCAACAAAAATTCTGGCGACTTATTCACCAGTTATTAACATTCTTGAGAGCCCGTAGAAAACTGAAGGCAAAACCGCAATTATCCAGGAGTCAACTGAGAATTGAGAATTCGGCACTGGTATTGTGGACCCAGATGCGGACATCCGATTTCGATTTCGAGCTACCGTCCGAACTTATCGCGCAGACACCAACGCCCCAGCGTGATCAGTCTCGGCTGTTGGTGTTGCATCGTGATTCGGGGAAAATCGAGCATCGGCGATTTCCTGATCTGCTCCATTACCTGCCCCGTGGTGACGTCCTGACGCTAAACAATTCCCGCGTCATTCCAGCTCGTCTTCGCGCACTCAATGTTCCTACAGGTGGACAATTTGAAGTGCTTTTGTTGGAAGAGAACTCCAGGAACGATTGGTGGGTCATGCTGCGCCCGAGCAGACGAGCGCGAGTCGGAACGCAGATGCTCCTTCGTGACCCCCACGGCAGGACCAGCGCCATACGGGCTACGCTCCTCGACAAGAACCATGAAGGCCACTGTCGATTGCGCTTCAGTGGCGCCCCGAACATCACCGATTTACTCGAGCTCTTGGGCGAAGTTCCGTTGCCACCTTACATCCGACGAGCAGATGCGCGCCAACTGCAACAGGACCATCAACGCTACCAAACTGTTTTCGCCCAACCTCCAGGTTCCATCGCTGCGCCCACTGCGGGTCTGCACTTCACCGAATCGCTCCTGGACGAAATTCGTTTGGCAGGCGTGCAGGTCTGCTTTATCACGCTGCACGTCGGATTGGGAACCTTTGCGCCGGTGAAGACTGAAACCATCGCCGCCCACGCGATGCAGGCGGAGCGTTACGAGTTGAGCGAGGAAAGCGCGCGCATAATTAACCAAGCCAAGGGGGCCGGGAGGCCGGTCATCGCCGTCGGCACCACCACCATGCGGGTGCTTGAGAGCCTTGCCGAGTCGTCGCCCGGCAGTCGCTGTGAGAAGGCTCCGGCTAAGAGGCCAGAGCTCAGAAGTCAGAGGTCACAAAGCCGTGAGAGCCTCCACTCGCCGGCTGCTACGGCTACAGTGCTCGCCGGTTCCGGCAAAACTCAGATTTTCATCTATCCTCCTTACGACTTCAAAATCGTGGACGCGCTCCTCACAAATTTTCATCTCCCGCGCTCGACCTTGCTGATGCTCGTCAGCGCCTTCGCGGCCCCCAATGAGACGCGCGGACGCGAATTGATTTTGTCTGCGTATGCCGAGGCGATTGGCGAGGGCTACCGCTTCTTCAGCTACGGCGATGCGATGCTCATTTTGTGACTTTCGAGTTTTGAGTTTTGAACTAGCATTCATCGCGAGCCTGCTCACCGTTGAACTCAAAACTAAGAACCAAGAACTCAAGACTTCCGTTTGTCTTGATTAACATGGCGATGACTGCGGATGGCAAAATTGCCACGGCCAATCGCGCCGTCTCCAAGTTTGGCAGCGGGCGCGACCGCGACCATTTGCTCGAAATGCGCGCGACCGCCGACGCGGTGATGGCCGGCGCGCGCACGGTGGATTTGAATCGCATCAACATGGGACCGGGGCCGGCGAGGTATCGCCGCCTGCGCTTGAAACGCGGTTTGGCCGAATCCAATCTCCGCATCATCGTCAGCCGTTCCGGCACAGTGAACCCGAACGCAGAGGTCTTTAGGAGGAGGTTTTCGCCAATCCTCATTCTAACTACTGGACGTGCGGATCAGCGGCGGCTCAAAAAACTCCGGGCGGTTGCCGACAAGGTAAGCATCTGCGGGGAACACGAAATCAACTTCCGGCGGACGCTCGGCTGGCTGCGCCAGGCCTGGGGAGTCAAACGCCTGCTCTGCGAAGGTGGCGGCGAATTGAATGTCGCGCTTTTCCGCGCCGGCCTGGTGGACGAGGTGCATTTGACGGTGTGTCCGAAAATTTTCGGTGGCCGGCAGGCGCCCACCATCGCTGATGGCATCGGCGCCCGCTTCCTGGCCAATGCCACGCAACTGGAACTCAAATCCGCTAAGCGCCACGGTAACGAGCTGTTCCTGGTGTATCGCGTCACGAAGGCGAAGCAGCAACGTTGAATCTCGCATGGAGACAGCCACCGACTGGAAGTCTGTGCTACTACGCCGCGCTCGTTTGCTAAACAGACACGAACGGTTTTCTCCTCCGTGGCGCTTCATCACCCAGATAAAGCAACCTATACAGGGTGTTAATGGGAGGAGCCAGCGAGGGCACTCGAAGTTTGTGAAATATTCGCTTTAACGCTTTGACGGCTTAATGCTTTCGTTCCACCCACCGCGCGAAGAGCCACAGCAAGTCCGACAGGCGGTTCAGGTAAATGATAATTTCGGGATTGTGAAGCTGATCGGCCTGCTGCAATGCGCACACGCGGCGTTCCGCGCGGCGGCAAACGGTGCGCGCCACGTCGAGCGTCGCCGAGTCCATGCTGGTGCCGGGAGTCGCCCAACCTTTGTAAGTGATGTCTTGCTTTTCAATTTCGTTGACTAGCTTTTCTAATTGTGCGGTCAGTTCTCCGCTCACGAGGGAGTGGCCATCCTTCACGTAGCGCGGCAGGTCCTCCACCGCCGTGGCCAGTTCGCCCATAAGAACCACCAGATCCTTTTGTATGGCCAGAACATTGTCCCGCACGAAATCAGGTTCCGCAGTCGCCCGGGCCAGCCCGAGGGCGGCATTGAGTTCGTCCACGGCCCCGTAAGCTTCCACGCGCGGCTGACATTTGGACACCCGCCGGTTATACATCAGCCCGGTGGTGCCATGGTCGCCGGTTTTAGTGACGATGCTCACGCAATGGTGCAAGTTTGGATTTGAGGGAAAACAGGGTCGATGGAGTATTGGTCCTCCCCGCTTGGGCTTTCCATCCGCCGAACGGAATCAGTTGCGGCTGGAGGTGCGCTCCGCCAACCAGAGCATATCCTGGTTGTTCGGAGAGGGGACATTCAGTTGCAACGCATTATCATAGTGTACCGGCGGCTTGGTACTGGGATGGTCATGTCTAATTACCTGCACGCATTCACCGGAGGCTTGGTTCTGGCAATATACTACGCGAAGCTTTTCATGCATTCAACCCCCAAGTCGGATTTGCCTCGCCGGTACAGTTGTCTGGATTCCAAAGCCATAACAAAGCACCTGGGAATCGAACAAGAGGAGGATGCTGTGCTCTCTCGAACATGCCGTAGCAAGGTCTGCGATGCTGAGGTTTGGGTTTGCGCGGATCAACCGCCCTGCTCCACTGCCCGCTTGTAAGCCACCAAGCCATCAGCGATGGCGCGCGCCATCTGCTTGCGGTAGGCGGGATCGAAAATCTTCCGGCCTTCCACTGGATGCGACATAAAACCGGCTTCGACCAGCACCGCCGGCATTTGGGCATCGCGCAGCACGGCAAAGCGCGCCCGGCGCACGCCGCGGTCTTCGAGCCCAAGGTTTTTTGTCACGGACTTCTGCACTTGATAGGCGAGGAACAGGTTCTTTTCGTTGAACCGGTTTCCGGGGAACCAACCTGCGCCACCGCCTTCGCCGCGCGCGTTGGTCGAGCTGGCCCCTGTGGGGGTCAGGCAATAAACCTCCGCCCCGCGCACGGAACTTCTGGAACTGTCAGCGGAATTGAAGTGAAGGCTGACAAACAGATCGGCGTTGCGCCGCTTGGCCAGTTCGGGGCGTGTGGGCAACTCAAGGAAGGTATCGGTCGTGCGCGTGAGTGTGACTTTCAGGCCGGCGCGAGTCAGGTCGTCGCGGACTTCCTGCGCCAGCTCCAGCGTATATGTCTTTTCCAGGTACGAGCCGACGCGATTGCCTGGGTCCTTGCCGCCATGGCCCGGGTCGAGGCAAACTGTTTTTATGCGGGCGCCTTGCCTGTTCTTGGGTGGGGAGAGCAGCGGCTGGAGAGTCGTTTGCAAATCCATCTGGGCCACATAGACCGCTCCATTGCGAAGCACCAAAGGGAACAAGAGCCAGACATGCACGCCATTGACCTGGGCTTCGCGGGAATCGAGCGCAAACACAAGCTGAGAGGAGCCATTACTAAGTCGGAAAGTTTCGTCTGGTATAAGCCAGCGGAGCTCGAACCCGTTGGCCCTGGCCCAATCCGCGAGCCGGAGATACTCCTTGCCCGCAATCCGCATATTGGCTGTCGCCCGCGGTGCGGCGTAAGCGACCGCGACCCAAGACGTGAGCGCAACCAGCGCAACCAGCCTGGAGACGTCGAATCGCAGCCGGACGGCAGCCCAAGGGTTAGATGAGTTAAGCAAGTTGAATGTGTTAAATGTGGACTGTGAGGTCATGCGGGCGAAATCTGCATGGCTGGTCACCTCAATTCAAGTCCGGAGCGCGGCGTTTAAGCACGTGAGCCTTCGAGGCCCGCTTGACCCCTCGGCCGAAGATGCATTGGGCGGCGCGCGTCATTAGTGGATCGAGCGGCAGGAACGCCAAGCTTCAGCCTGGGCCTGGGTCTGCCGAGTGGGTGGGCGTGCCAATCAGATGCGCGTTACACCCGACACGGCCTGGATTCAGGTTGCCTGAGCGCTTTGGATCGAGTAATTTTTTGCGCAATAATGTGACATGGGAGCTATTTATGGATAAAATGGCTGAGCTGATACTGGACGGAAAGAAGTGCAAACTCCCCCTCGTGGAGGGCAGCGAGAAGGAGCGGGCGATTGATGTTTCATCCCTGCGAAATGAGACCGGCTACATCACACTGGATGACGGGTATTCGAACACCGGGTCCTGCCAGAGCCAAATAACGTTCATTGACGGGGAGCAGGGAATATTGCGTTATCGCGGCATCCCGATCGAGGAACTGGCCGAGAAGTCCACCTTCATCGAGGTCGCCCATCTGATCATTTTCGGCAAGCTGCCGAACAGTGCCGAGTTGCGGGGTTTCTCGGAGATGCTGACGCAAAACGAGTTGTTACACGAGGCCATGAAACACCACTTCGAGGGCTTCCCGGCGGCGGCTCACCCGATGGCCATCCTGTCCTCGATGATCAATGCTACCAGTTGCTTCTATCCCGAACTGTTGACCTCCGAAATGCGGCAGCATTTCGAGGTCCAGTCGGCGCGGCTGCTGTCGCAGGTGCGAACGATAGCAGCGTTCGCTTATCGGAAGTCTCGCGGGTTGCCGATCATCTATCCCAAGCCTGATTACAAATATACCGCCAACTTCCTGCACATGATGTTCTCGCAGCCGTACCAGGATTACGAGTTGCGGCCGGAGGCGGTCAAAGCGCTGGATTTGATTTTCCTGCTGCACGCCGACCACGAGCAGAATTGCTCGACGGCGACGGTGCGGATGGTGGCCTCGAGTCGCGCGAACCTTTTTGCCAGCGCGGCGGCGGGAGTGTGCGCGCTGTGGGGACCGTTGCATGGGGGCGCCAATCAAGCGGTGATAGAAATGCTGGAAGAGATCCACCGTTCGGGGGACGATGGCTCCAGGTTTCTGGCCGCCACCAAGGACAAGAACAGCGGCAAACGGCTGATGGGATTCGGCCATCGGGTCTATAAACAGTACGATCCCCGCGCAGCGATCATCAAGAAGGCTTGCGACGGTCTGCTTTCCAAATTGCATATTTCGGATCCTTTGCTCGACATTGCGAAGCGTTTGGAGGAAGCCGCGCTTGGTGATTCCTACTTTGTCGAGCGCAAGCTTTACCCAAACGTGGACTTCTACAGCGGCATCATTATGCGGGCGATCGGCATTCCGCTGGAGATGTTCACCGTGATGTTTGCCATCGGACGCATGCCCGGATGGATCGCCAATTACAAGGAAGTGATGGAAGGCGATCATAGCCGCATCTACCGGCCGCGCCAGATTTACACCGGACCGACGCTGAGCCATTACACGCCGATCAAAGAAAGGAAATAACCCGCCTTCGCTTCGCCCGCCTCCGCTCCGCTGCGGCGCGGCGAGCTACGGCGCGGCAAGACCCGCTGAGGGTCGCCGCATGAACATCCACGAGCACCAGGCCAGACAGTTGCTGGCGCAATTTGGCGTGGCAGTGCCTGCGGGGGAGGTTTGCGACACACCGGAGGCAGCGGAGAATGTCGCCGAGCGGCTTCTTGCCGGAGGCGCGACGCTCATCGTGGTAAAGGCCCAAATTCACGCGGGCGGACGCGGGAAGGGCACTTTCAAGAACGGCTTCCAAGGCGGAGTCAAGCTGTGCAAAACCGGCAAGGACGTTTACACCAAAGCCAAAGCGATGCTGGGCAATGTGCTGGTGACAAAACAAACCGGACCGGAAGGGCGGCTGGTCAGCAAGTTGCTAGTGGCCGCCGCGCCGAACATCAAAAAGGAGCTTTACCTCGCGGTGTTGCTCGACCGCTCGACGTCGCGGCCGGTGATGATGGCGAGCACCGAAGGCGGGATGGACATTGAGGAGGTCGCGGCGAACAGTCCGGAAAAAATCATCAAGGAATCCATTGATCCGGCGGTCGGCATGATGCCTTATCAAGCGCGCAAAATCGCCGCTGCGCTGGGGATCAAAAGTGATTTGGTGGGGCTGGCGACCAAACTACTGCTGGGTGTCTATAAGACCTGGTGGGAATGCGACGCCTTGCTCGTCGAAATCAACCCTCTCTGCATCATCCTCACAAGCGAAGGCAAAGAAGCGCTGTTGGCCGTGGACGCAAAGCTCTCGCTGGATGATAATGCACTTTTTCGGCACCCGAACCTGCAGGCGATGCGCGATCTCGTCGAAGAAGCGCCGCTGGAAATTGAGGCCAGCAAATACAACCTGAATTACATCAAGCTCGACGGCAACATTGCCTGCCTGGTAAACGGCGCGGGCCTGGCGATGGCGACGATGGACATCATCCAACATTTCGGCGGGGAGCCTGCCAACTTCCTGGACGTCGGCGGCGGGGCGAGCAAAGAGCAAGTGACTGCTGCATTCAAGATCATTCTGCAGGACCCGCACGTGCAGGGCATTTTGGTGAACATTTTCGGCGGCATTATGGACTGCAACGTGATCGCCACCGGGATCGTAGATGCGGTAAAAGAGACTGGCCTAAGGCTGCCCCTGGTTGTCAGGCTCGAAGGCAACAACGTTGAAGCTGGAAAAAGAACTCTTGCGGAATCCGGCCTAACCATCGTCAGCGGCGGCTCCATGGCCGATGCGGCGCAAAAGGTGGTTAAGGCAGTCGTTCCGAAGTAGATTGAGTTTATGCTCGACCACGCACTACGACCACCAGAACCGCGCGCGAAGAATCAGGAAGGCCTTTCCTGCCCACGAACTGCAAGTCAGCCACGGGATCCTTGATATGGAACAGTGGAAAAAGAGGTGCTCAAACCGCTATCCTTCTCCGAAGCGCATTGACCAGATCGAGACGTTGCTCATTTATTACAGTTTTGTTGAGGAAAGCGGCGTCAATGCGCGAAAGAAGGATGCCCACGGAATCACTGATAACTATATCCTCACGAACAGGGGAAATTACAAACCATTGAGAAGAAAATTATTCCTCAGAATTTTTGAGAAAGAACGCCCGCGCTAGCACTCAGCCATTCATGTCCATTCTCGTCACTTCTCAAACTCGTGTTCTGGTCCAGGGCATCACCGGCGCATTCGGCGCGCGGCACACGAGGCTTAGTCTGGCCTATGGCACTCAAATCGTCGCTGGCGTCACTCCCGGCAAGGGGGGACAACTATTTGAGAGCAAGGTTCCTATTTTCGACACCGTCGTTGAGGCGGTGGAGCAAACCGGCGCGACGGCGTCCGCCATCTTTGTCCCGCCTGCGTTCGCGGCCGATGCAATTCTGGAAGGCGTGGATGCCGGGCTTGACCTCGTGGTCTGCATCACCGAAGGCATTCCGGTCAAGGACATGGTCAAAGTGAAGCGCGCGATGGAGGGAAAGCAGACCCGGCTGATCGGGCCCAACTGCCCCGGCATCGTGACGCCGGGCCAGGGGAAGGATTCTCTTGGCGGCTGCCGGATTGGCATCGCCCCCGGTTACATTCATAAGAAGGGAATTGTCGGCGTCGTCTCGCGAAGCGGCACATTGACTTATGAGGCGGTTTGGCAATTGACTTGCCGCGGAGTTGGACAGTCCACGTGCGTTGGAATCGGCGGCGATCCAGTCAACGGCACATCGCATCTGGAGGCGATCAAAATGTTCACCGCCGACCCGGAGACCCATGGCATCATCATGATTGGCGAAATCGGCGGGTCGGCTGAAGAAGAGGCCGCCGAGTGGATCAAGAACAACTGCAAGAAACCTGTGGCCGGGTTCATCGCGGGTGCGACGGCGCCGCCAGGCCGGCGGATGGGCCACGCCGGGGCAATCGTCAGCGGCGGCAAAGGAACGGCTGCGGCGAAAGTCACCGCCTTCAAAGAAGCAGGGATCGGCGTTGCGCCGACGCCTTCGGAAATGGCGGAGACTTTGCTCAAGATGATGTAAGCACTACTTCGCAATTCAAGGCGCATTGGGAAGTTTGACGATGACGGTGGTGCCTGCCTCCGGATCGCTTTGAATGGTCAAGGTGCCGCCGTGGAGTTCGCTCAAACGCTTGGCGATGATCAATCCCAGGCCCAACCCTTGCTGCTCCTGCAGCTTGCGGTCGAACTGCATATACGCGCCCACTTTGGTGACGTGTTCGGTCGAGAACCCGCGACCGCGATCGGTAACCGAAAGGGCCGAGCCGGGCGGCGCGTCAGCCAGGGCGACGCGCACGGGGAAGCCAGGCTGCGAGAATTTGAAAGCGTTCTGCACCACCTCATCGACGATTTTGGCGAGGTACTCCTCGGAAATGGGCAACGGCCGGTCAGTCAACTCCAAAACCAAATCCGAGGCGCGGTTGGCCTCCTGGGCCTGCTGGCGCGCCCGGTCCTGGATTAGTTTGGCTGGAGACAGAGTTTGCTTCTTGACCAAGGCATGCGCCTTTTTGGGGTCCGCGCCCAGCAACTCAATTTGTGCGTAAATAAGAAAGTTTTCGATGAGGCGTTCCAGCCGCTTGCCGGAGTGGTAGATAACCTGTCCCATCTCTGCGATTTCGCCCGGCTGCAGCGTGGCGGCATCGGTAGTAAGGATTTCCCCATAAGCCAGAATCCCGTTGAGCGGTGTGCGCAATTCGTGCGGCAGCATCATACTGATGTTGTCGCGCAAGTCGGCCAACTTCTTCTCGGCCTCCTGGCGGAGTGCCTGGGCCTTTTTGAGCCGTGCGTCCACGGCTGCGTAGAGAGCATCAATGGCGAACGGTTTGGGCAAATAATCATCGGCGCCCAATTCCATGCCATGCCGCATGCCGGCGCTGTTGGCCATACCCGTCATGAGGATGAAAGGAATCGAGGCGGTGGTCGGCTCATTGCGGAGCGCCGAGAGAGTCAGATAACCGTCCACTCGTTCCATGTTGACATCGCAGAGGATGAGGTCGGGCAACTCCTTGCGGGCAATCTCGATGCCAACCGCGCCATTCTCGGCTTCGACCACCTCAAAACCCTTCTGACGGAGTGCCAGTTGGACCATTTCGCGCAACCATTCTTCGTCGTCAATAACCAGAATTTTTTTCACGTCCAGACTCAGTAAGGCTACGATACCCACCACCCGCTTGTCTATAAGGACTGCTGGTCGAAACCCGTAAGGAGGTGCATAAACGTGGGTTGTTTTTGAGTTCCAACCCGTAAGGTAACCCGTAAGGAGGCGTAAGGAAGCCGTAAGTCCCAAGACTGCCCGGCGCGGATCGAAGCGGCCATAATGAGAATTGCTGGCTGGTGGCTGGATACTCGATTCTGGAAACTGGACTGCCCCGCTCTTTCTAGCAGCCACCACTTGCTCCTCCCAGCTCACACCCCCTCACCTGCCAGACATGCCAGAAAGAGCGGGGCTCTTTGCCCAATCCAGCATTCACAGTCCAAGAGCCAGAACCCAGGGAATCCATTGGGTCTAATTCCTACCTTTCACCGGCAATCCATTCGTGGGGTCGCCTGATTGTCCGCGCGGGGAGGCGGTGTAACAATGGACCCCGGACAATGATCCAGCGGTGAGTGATTATTAACTGCTTGTGAGGACGATTCGAATGGGAGGCATGAACAACAGACTGCTCAGGCTCGGCCTGGTTGTGGGGCTAAGCGCATTTTATACTATCCAACTCCGGGCCGACGTAACCGTCACCTCGCCCAGCGCTGGGCAGGGCATCTCGGCCGATACCGCCTTTAACTCAACCAATGGCGCAGGCTTTAGTGCTCTGGGCGATATCGTCATTACAGAAGGCGCCACCACCGATTTCGCGCCGGGCACCAATAAGACGTTGATTTTGACCCTACCGGACGGCTGGCGCTTTAACACCGCCGCTGCCGCAGGTGCTACCTTCCTCAACAGCCGGGATATTACCTCGGCCAGCGTTGCGGTCACCACATCCAATGCCACGGTAACCCTTACGGTCAGCGGCACGACAAAATCCGACACACTCACCATCAGCGGCCTTCAGGTTCAGCCGCTGGACGGCAGCTCTCAGGACAATCTCAACGGCCTTTACATCTATAACCTGTCGGTCAATCCCGGCACCGAGACGATCGCTGGAATCTATCAGGATTACACCACGTTCGCTTTGTTATACACGACACCCGGCACGCCGAAGGCCCTGGGTATCGTCACTCAGCCTTCACCGACCGCAACTGCGGGTGTCCTTCTTAATCCCCAACCCGAGGTGGACACTTACGATCAGTTTGGGACTTGGTGTTCAGATGACTACAGCACGGTCATCGTGGCTACCCGCGCGGATGGCAACGGCACGCTGCAAGGGAGCACGACGCAAACTGCGCTTGGCGGTGACGTCACTTACCCGGATTTGTCCTTCAACGTAGCCAACACCATCACGATCGTTTTCAGCGCAACCGGACTGGCCAGCCTGACCTCGGGTCCGATTGTGGTCGGGCCGGGGCCTGCCAGCCGGCTGGTGTTCACGACCCAGCCCGGCGCAGCGGCGTCCGGTTTTGTGTTCGGCGTTCAACCCGTGGTCAAAAGCCAGGACCAGTTCGGGAACAATTCGACGGTTGGGCTGCCGACGCACACAAACGTTACCATGACGCTCAGCTCGGGCACCGGGCCGTTGCTGGGCGCCACCAACCGGGACATTGGAACCAGCGCCGGCAATGGCGTAGCGACTTATACAAACTTGGAGATCGACGTCACCGGGACCAAGCAGCTTACGGCCAGCTCACCGGGTCTTACCAATGGAGTGAGCAGCACTTTTAGTATCAACAGCGCCACAGCATATATCAAGCTGCTGGTGCTGGCGCCGGGAGAGACGTTTGCCCCCGGCACCGCGACGGGCAAGACCGGCACGCCCACCGCGCTGACAGCCGGGACAGCATTCAGCGTCACTATCAATGCCGTGAACGCCAGCGAAAACCTCGTGACCAATGTGACCGACACGGTGGCGATCACCTCTTCGGACACCAATGCCATCGTCCCAACCAACACTGCGCTGGTCAATGGAACCAAGACCCTAAGTGTCACTTTGAAGAGCGCAGGCAGCACGACGGTCACGGCCAGCGACGTCACGGACAATACCAAGACGCCCGGCGCCAGTTCGCCCATCCCGGTCAATGCCGGCGCCGCTGCGAAATTGACGCTCCGGACACAGCCGTCCTCCACGGCGACGGCGGGTGTCGTCTTTGGCCAGCAGCCCGTTATTGTGGTTGCGGACGCTTTCGGCAACTTGGTTGCCACGAATAATGGGCAGGTAATTACCGCCGCGCGGGGCGCCGGCACAGGGACTTTGCAGGGGATACTCACAGCGGCCACCGTCAACGGGGTGGCGACGTTTACCAATCTTTCCTATAACGTGGCGGAAACGATCACGGTCAGCTTTAGTGCGACAGGGTTGACCAACACGACTTCGAGCAACGTTGTAGTCATGTCGGCGACGGCTGATCGGTTGGCGTTCACGACACAGCCGGGCGGCGTCTCGCGAACCGGCTCGCCGTTGGCCGCCCAACCTGTGGTCAAGTCGCGAGACCCGTTCGGCAATCTCTCGACGGTGGGGCTGCCGTCCAGTCTGCTTGTAACTTTCGCCTTGAGTTCCGGGTCCGGGTCGCTGCTCGGGACGACCTCGTTGGACATCGGCGCCGCAGCCGGCAATGGCACGGCGACCTGCACCAACTTGCAATGCAGCGACGCTGGCACGAACAAACAGTTGACCGCCTCCGCTATCGGCTTGTCCAGCACGCTCAGCGCCCTATTCAGCGTTGGCGGCGTCGAACGCGCCAGCGGCGGCAGCACGATTTCGGCGGACACAGTTGGCGCAACTTACACGACGCTGACCGGCCCTACCTATTACGAGGCTGCCAGCGGCGACGCGGGGACTGGCACCATCATTCTCAATCCGCCTACTGGGTTTATTTTTGACACCACCAACACCCCGGCGCCGACGGTTTTAATTACACGCCTGGGAGGGAGCGGCGGGAACACCAATAACATCGATCACGTAGCCAGCGGCGCGACGGTGGCGATCACCTCCCGCGCCACTAACCAAATCACCTTGACGGTTACCAATGCCAGCAGCGGGGGAGTGACTTGCTCGTTGATGTGGACCAACGTGCGCGTGCGCCCCGTGGCGGGCACGCCCCTGGCCGGCGGCAACCTCACCAAGAGCGGCACCGCAACCATGGCAGCAGTGACCGCCAGCAGCACCAGCCTGGGAACACTGACCGAAGTCGCCGGCCTGGCCAACCGGCTGGCCTTCACAACGCAACCCGCTTCAGCCACCGCCGGCGGTGTTTTTGGCGTCCAGCCGATCGTACGCAGCCGCGACCAGTTCGGCAACAATTCCACCACCGGTCTGCCGGCCAGCAAAATGGTTACTCTGGCACTCTCGGCCGGGACGGGGCCGCTGCTGGGCACGACCAACCTCGACCTCGGGTTGGCTGGGGGCAACGGCGTGGCAACGTTCACTAATTTGGAAATTGATTCGGCCGGCACCAACAAGCAATTGACCGCCAGCGCCAGCGGGTTGACCAACGCTCTAAGCAGTGTCTTCCCTGTCAGTGCGGGAGCCGCCACCAAATTGACCTTTCAAACCCCGCCTTCCGCGACCGCCACCGCGGGCGTGGCCTTCGCCCAACAGCCGGTGATTCGGATTGAAGACCAGTTTGGAAACCTGCGCACCAACGACAACAGCACAGTAGTAACCGCCAGCCGAGCCGCAGGTAGCGCCCCATTGCAAGGGACCACCATTCGGACGGCCGTCAATGGCCTGGTGACTTTCACCAACCTCTCCTATAACGTCGCAGAGACCATCACCATCAGTTTTGCCAGCGGAACTTTGACCGCGGCCACTTCGGGTAACGTGGTGGTCAGCCCGGCAGCGGCCAGCCGGCTCACGATTCGGACCCAACCTTCAGCGACAGCGACAGCGGGTGTGAGCTTTGCCCAACAGCCGGTCATCCGGGTCGAAGATCAGTTCGGCAATATGCGGAGCGGAGACAACAGCACCGTCGTTACCGCCGCGCGCAGCAGCGGCACAGGCACGCTCCAGGGGACGACCACGGCGACCGCAAGCGGCGGCGTGGCCAGCTTCAGCAGCCTCAGCTACCCGGTGGCTGAGACAATGACCATCGTTTTCAGCAGCGGCAGTTTGAGCAACGCTATCTCTTCCAATGTGGCAGTCAGCCCCGGACCGTTTGCCAAACTCCAACTGTTAGTGCCCGGCGAAAGCGCGGCACCGGGCACAGCCAGCGGAAAGACCGGCACACCCCTGGCCCAGATCGCCTCCACCGCATTCAACGTCACAGTCAACGCCGTGGACACCAACTGGAACCGCTCCGCCAATGCCACTGACATCGTCGGCCTTACCTCTTCCACCAACAGCGCCAGCCTGCCAGCAAACTCGCCGCTAACCAACGGAACGCTCATTTCAACCGTCTCCTTTAACACCAACGGCAGCTTTACCCTCACGGCCACCGACCTGGTTGATGGCAGCAAAAGCGCCAGCACCAGCCCTTCTATTACGGTCACCCCGGCTCCATTCACTCCGGCCACTGGTGGCAATAATATCTCAGCCGACACCGTTGGCGGCGTCTTCACCAGCCTGACCGGCCCGGTCTATTCCGAAGCTACCAATGGCAACGTCGGCGTTGGCACCATCGTTTTGAATGTGCCCAGCGGGTGGACCTTCGACACCGGCGGCGTCGCGCCCACGGTGAGAATTGACGGTGGCGCCACTTCGAAAAATATCAACGGGGCCGGCAACGGTGCCTCCGTTGCAATGACCTCCGTCACCTCCACGCAACTGACCTTCACGGTCAACTCCGTCAGCACTGTCAATAACACTTTGACCTGGCAGAACGTCCGCGTCCGGCCCGTCGCCGGCACGCCCCTGGCTAGTGGCAATCTGTTCCGCAGCGGCACAGCCAACGTCGTGGGCCTTTCCACCAACGCCAACCTCGGCACCCTCCGCGAAATCGCTGGCGCCGCCAACCAACTCGTCATCCAAACCCAGCCTTCTTCGACCGCGACCGCTGGCGTGCCATTTGCCCAGCAGCCCCTCATTCAAGTCCAGGACAGGTTCGGCAACCTGCGTAACGCTGCGAACTCCGGCGGAGCCGGAGACAACAGCACGGTCGTCACCGCCGCCTCAACCGCCGGCGCCGGCGCCTTGCAAGGCGCCACCAGCCTCACTGCTCTCAACGGTCTCGTCCTTTATACGAATCTCTCCCACACCGTCGCCACCAACACCGCCATCATCTTCACCAGCACCGGTCTCAGCAGCGCCACCTCCACCACTATCGCCGTCAGTGCGACCACGGCCAGCCAACTCGCTTTCACCAGCCAGCCCGCCAACGCTACCGCCGGCGCGCCCTTCGGCACCCAGCCCGTCGTCAAATCTCAAGACCGCTTCGGCAACAACTCCACCATCGGTCTGCCCTCCACCCTTAATCTAACAGTCTCTTTGATCTCCGGCAGCGGTCCATTGCAGGGCACCACCACACTTGATATCGGTGCCGCGGCCGGCAACGGCACTGCCGTGTTCAGCAACTTGGAAATCGATACCGCTGGCGCCAACAACCAATTGAGCGCCACCGCCGGCAGCCTCAGCAATGCCCTCAGCGCCACCTTCCCCGTCAATCCCGCAACCGCCTCCACCCTCATCATTCAGACTCAACCGCCTGTCACAGCCACTGCCGGCTCCGTCTTTTCACCCGCGCCCGTCGTTCGGCTTCAAGATGCCTTCGGAAACCTCGTCACCACCGACAACAGCACAGTGGTTACCGCAACACTCAACACAGGAACCGCCACTCTTCAGGGAACGACCAGCGTGGCCGCGGCCAACGGCTTGGCCACGTTCGCAAATTTATCTTACAACAAGGCCGAAACCATCACGATCCATTTTAGCAGCCCCAGCCTTGGCGGTGGAACAAACTCCGCCAGCCTCACAGTGCTTCCTGCGCCAGCCAATAAGCTCACCATTTTGACCCAGCCGCCAGGCGTTGCCACGGCCGGCGTGGCCTTTGCCCCGCAACCGGCCATCAGAATCGAAGACCAGTTCGGCAACTTGATTGCTTCCGATAACTCCACCACGGTAACGGCCGCTCGCAGCGCTGGCAGCGGCGCCTTGCAAGGCACAACCAACCTAACGGCGGCCAACGGTGTGGTTACTTTCACCAACTTGGCGCACAACTTCGCAACCAACATCACCATTGCCTTCAGCAGCACCGGCCTCTCCCCTGCGACCTCCACCTCAATCGCCCTCAGTCCGGCCCCAGCCAGCAGGCTTACCATTCAGACCCAGCCGTCTGCGACAGCCACGGCCGGCGTGGCCTTCGCCCAACAGCCGGTGATTCGGATTGAAGACGCCTTTGGCAACTTGCGCAGCAGTGATAACAGCACGGTGGTCACCGCGGCACGGGCGGCCGGCAGCGGCGCCTTGCAAGGCGCAACCAACCTGACGGCGGCCAACGGTGTGGTTACTTTCACCAACTTGGCGCACAACTTCGCAACCAACATCACCATTACCTTCACCGGCGGCACTCTCGGCAGCGCTCTCTCCAGCAACATCACCGTCAGTCCCGCCGCCGCTGCCAGTCTGAGTTTTGTCCAGCCGCCCAGCAACGCCATCGCAGGTGCCGCCATCAGCCCGGCGGTGACGGTGCGTGCGCAGGACAGTTTCGGCAATAATGTCTCTGGCGTGGCGGCCAGCATCAGCCTCAGCAGCGGTAGCGGCAACCTCAGCGGCACCACCACCCGCGTGACCGACGCCAGCGGGGTCGCCACGTTCAATGACCTGAGCATCAATCTGGCTGGTGTCAAGAACCTGACGGCCAGCATCGGCGCGATGAGCACAGGCCAGAGCCCGCTTTTTTCGATCACTCCGGCGGCGGCCAGCAGACTCACCATTCAGATGCAACCGTCGGCCACGGCGATGGCAGGCGCGGCCTTTGCCCAACAGCCCGTGGTGCGGATTGAAGACACCTTTGGCAACCTGGTCAGCAGTGATAACAGCACGTTGGTTGTGGCGGCCCGGGCGGCGGGCAGCGGCGCTTTGCAAGGCACGACTGCGCTGACTGCTGTCAACGGTCTGGTCAGTTACACCAACCTGTCGCACAACGTGGCCACGACGATCACCATTCAGTTCGCTGCCGGCAGTTTAACCAGCACCATTTCCAGCAACATCGTCGTCAGCGCCGGAGCGGCCGACCATCTGACCATCCTCACCCAGCCCTCCTCCAACGCGACCGCGGGTGCGGTGTTTGGCCAGCAGCCGGTCATTCGCATAGAAGATCAATTTGGTAACCTGCGCACCACCGACAACACCACCGTCGTCACCGCCTCCCGCAACGCCGGAACCGCGCTCTTGCAGGGAACAGTCACCGCCACGGCCAGCGCCGGGCTGGCCACATTCGCCAGCTTGTCATACAACGTGGCTCAGACCATTACCATTGACTTTGCCGCCGGCGCT
>WNGL01000505.1_pt1 | contig 45943 bp, 43 predicted proteins | sample 5400591 | NCBI WGS metagenome assembly WNGL01 (sample SAMN13153377, study PRJNA577476) | soil metagenome | isolation source: 80 cm soil or saprolite under Garry oak tree replicate 1 | place: USA:California | collected 2016-06-15 | reverse complement strand
AGTTTTTTGCCATCCACAAACGGCTCGAAGCGCGAGATCGCTGTCGTGAACTGCCGGGCAATCAGCTATCAGCTGCGGCTTCGACCTGTTGTTGCACGTGGTGCACCATGGCCACGGCAGAGATCAGGATAATGGCTGCAATCACCTGGTGCGAGTGAAGGCTGGCATGAAAGAAGCCCCAAGTGATGCATACGGCAGCCAGCGTTTGCATCATCTCGAAGTAGCCCGCGGTTGATGCGCGCGTAAGGCGCAGTCCCTGAAAATAAATCAAGAGCGGAATGCCGCCTGAGATCGACGCGAGCAAAATCAGCAAAACGATCGCCTTTGCAGCATGCGCCTGCGCGGCCGTTGGCCACAGCGCTGCGCCGTTCAATTTGTCGTAGGCCAGGAGGATTAGCGTCATGCACGCTAGCCCGACCACGATGCGCATACTTGAAGCAAGCCGCAGCGACATGCCGATCATGACGCCGCGCCCCGCAACGGTCGAAAGTCCCCAGAAAAGCGCGCAGATGAGTGCGTAGCCGGTACCGAGATTGAGACCCGCACGCGCAAAGGAGACAGCGATCAGTGTTGGGTGCGCAACAGAGACGAAGACGCCAGCGACGATTGCGATGCCAGCATAAAAGAAGAAGCGACGAGCAAGCCGGTCACCGAAAAGCAAGAATGCCCCAATGGTTGAAATGACGGGCTGGATATTCAAAACGACATTCACCACGGTCGGGTTTCCATATTTCAACGCCAACGTGAAAAAGATGGTTCCGACCGCTGAGCCGGCGAACCCGGAGAAAAGCATAAAGCCCCACGTACGTGCGCGGATTTTTGGAATCTCCTGCAAGCGAGAAATTAGGATTGGCAGGAACATGATCAGAATGAGCACGTGCTCCCAAAAAACAATTACCTTCGCGTCGAACAATTGATTGAGCGGGATGCGCCACGCGCTCTCCGTGCCCCAGAGCGCAGCGCCGAGGCCGACGAGCCACGGGCCGTAAATCTTTGTCGGACTCGCAGGATGCGTTTGCATCGCGAATCGCTGTATCGTCGGCGAGCTGTTGCGTCAATGTGGATGATCAATCGTTGGTTCGCTATCGCCGGAGGAAATGTAGCGCATGCGTCTCGCTTGCGATGCAATAGCAACCCAAGCCAAAGGCTCGCTGTTATCTCCCCGACGCGCAGCGCCCGTAAATCTTTGCTTGCTCAGAGCGCACGGCTGCAAACACACAACGAAGAAACACAAAGAAACATTGACGCTACAATGCATGGTATGCTAATTAGCCTTTTAACACTATGCGTTGCCCCAAGTGCGGGTCTCGTGATGACAAGGTCATCGATTCCCGTCAATCGCGGGACGGTTCGAGTATTCGCAGGCGGCGGCAATGTCTGAAATGCAAATATCGCTTTACCACGTACGAAGAAATCGAGCGATCGGATTTGCGCGTCGTGAAACGCGACCGAACACATGAGCCATTCGACAGGCGCAAGCTCGCCGCAAGTATCGCGAAAGCTTTCGAAAAACGTTCGACCAGCCTGCTTACTCTCGAGGATATCGTGAATGAAATTGTGCACGACTTGGAAACGAGCGGCCGCGAAGTTCCTTCCTCAGTGATCGGCGCGAAAGTGCTCGAGAAATTGCGTGGGATCGATGAAGTGGCGTATTTGCGTTACGCCTCGGTGCACCAGCGATTTCAAGATGTCGATCAATTTGTTGATGCCATTCATACGCTTGGCCGCCGAATAAAACCAAATGCCCTTCAGCGGGAACTGTTTCCTCCTGAGACAGTGCAGGAGAAATCCGACGTCGCTCCCGCTCGATCGCGCGATAATACAGTTAAAGATCATGGTCGCGTTTAAAGAAGAATTTCCCTATCTCCGCACTGACTCGGGACAACTTTTCGAGTTCAATCGCGATTGGCTCTACGCGGCGATCACGCGGGCGGCTGATGAGGCCGGTTACCCGAGCTGGTGGTTGACTGAGCATGTCACGAAGAGCATTGCCTTTTACTTGCACTTGCGGAATGACGAAAATGTCGTCGCATTCAGCCAGCTAGCGCAGACGGTGCGTTACGTCCTGGAAGCAATCGGTTATAAGGAGATCGGCCCGCATTTTGTCCCCTCGCCGCCACCCATCTCCATTTCGTTAGTGGACATCGCGCACGAAGCAGGCGCAGGATACGAGCTCGCGTTTTTCGATCTTTTGGAAAAACGGATTAACGCGCTGATCGAAACTGGCGCGGACAATCTGCAGCTTTGCTCGTTGCAATCATGTGTGAAACACCTTCGCGGCGTGAAAATGTGGACGCGCGCCTGCGACGCGTTGCGCGAGGAAATTGTCTGCTTCGTGCGCGAAAAATTAATAGCGGCAACTGATTTTCCGCGATTCGACTGCTCGCTGCGTTGAAGTGACCCCTTTTGCATCCAGCTTTTCATATTTGAATCGACGTCGGATTGCGCAGATTTACACTGACTCCGGTTCCTGACACCTCCGAGCTTTTAAAAATGTCATGACCATTTTCGAAAAAATCATCGCGCGCCAAATTCCGGCAAAAATTATCTGGGAAAATGACGATGCAGTCGTTTTTCACGATGTGAATCCGCAAGCACCGGTGCACGTACTGATCGTGCCGAAAAAGGTCGTTCCCCGCCTGACCGACGCGACCGATAATGACGCTGCGCTGCTGGGCAAATTACTTCTGGTCGCGCGCGACATGGCGAAAAAACTGGAGTTGTCGAGCGGCTATCGCGTGGTGATCAACTGCGGACCCGACGCCGGTGAGAGCGTGCCGCATTTGCATGTTCATCTGCTAGGCAAACGCGCGCTCGCCTGGCCGCCGGGGTAAGGCGCTACCCACGAACAAGCGCCCAGTTAATCCCAACGATGCGCTTGTTGGCGAAGGGGTTCAACGATTTTGGAAAAATCAGATACCTCGCACCTTTTCTTTCTTTGAAATCAGCAATGCCAAAGTCTGTTCCGCTCTCGCTCTTCAGGATTGTCATCACTCGATTGTTCTTTAGCTGCGCTCGAAAGTGACGATCGGCCGATGGCTTTTGCCAAGGCGTGTAAATCTTCGGTTCACCACACTTTTCCACCACCTCCGAAAAACGCGCTGTGTTCACTTTGAGCAGTTTCATAACCCAGCCGTAACCCGGCGGTCGCGCCCTAGCCACAAAAAGAGACCGCCAGAGGACTACGGCAAGGAGGATCAGACGACCGTTGCTGCATTCCTGCCCTGGCGGGATTTGTCAGTCCTCAATCCATAGCCCCTGACGGAACGTAAATTTTCCCGCAAGATCGACATCGCGCAATCATGTTTTGCAAAAAAAGAATACCAGGCATTGACAAGAAGTTGCGATTCTGTTTGCCTCAGCTGTGTGAAATGGCTGGCGCTGCTCTTGCTCGTTGTTCTTGAGTGTTCGTGCACAACACTTGTTAATCGCCGCGACCTTTACAGTCCGGAACCGGCACCAGACTCCTTGGAAGCGGCGCGGCAGTGGTACGGCATGACGACCACAAGTACCACTACCAAGACTAGAACAACGACAACGCCCGGTGAAGAGTTGCCACAGCCGGAGCCCGGCCGGTATTAGACCTAGGAAAACTGGCGCAACCAGTTGCTTAGCCGAAAGGCAGGTTGGCCTTGATGCGGGCAACGTCGGTATCGTCAACCCGCGCAGTTTTACTGAGCCGGCGCTTGCGCTTCGCATTCTTGGCTGAAAGCAGATGCCGTCGCGATGAGTGAGCCCTTAATACTTTACCACGCGCGGTGATCTTGAAGCGTTTTGCCACTGATTTACGCGTCTTGCTGCGAGCAATTGGCTTCGGCATAAGACCCGAAAGATAATTGAAGGCGGCGTTTTGACAACGCGTTTATCCGCGCCCGGGGTCGCGCCCTACCATTTTTGATTTGGATGTGGCACGTTGAGGCATTGAGTGTTTGCGAGACAATTCTTGGCGCATGGAAAACACGCTGACGACAAAACCACATGTGGTGATCGTCGGCGCAGGTTTTGGCGGGCTTGAGGCGGCAAAAAAATTGGCCTGCGAGGATGTGCGCGTCACTGTGATTGACCGCACAAATTACTATCTCTTTCAACCTTTGCTCTATCAGGTTGCGACAGCCGCGCTTTCACCGGCCGACATTGCCGCACCGATCCGCGCAGTCCTGAGCAAATGCAGGAACGTAGAAGTGATCCTTGCGGAAGTGCAATCCGTAGACGTCGAGGCCAAAAAGGTGAAAACAGTCGATCTGGAAATCGACTACGATTATCTGATCCTCGCCACCGGCGCCCGACATTCCTACTTTGAACATAATGAGTGGGAAAAACTTGCCCCCGGATTAAAAAGTCTCGAGGACGCGATTGAGCTGCGCCGCCGGATTCTTATGGCATTCGAGTATGCCGAAAAAATTACGGATGAAGCGGCACGCAAAACGGCAATGAATTTTGTCATTATCGGCGGTGGACCGACCGGTGTTGAAATGGCGGGCGCGATCGCGGAAATCTCCCGCTACACACTGGCCAAAGACTTTCGCCACATCGATCCATCGCAGGCGCGTGTCATTCTCATAGAAGGCGAGCCACGTCTACTGGCTGCGTATCCGCAGGATTTATCTGAGAGCGCGCGGAAACAGCTGATGGATCTTGGTGTAGAAGTGCGCACAAGCACGCGGGCAACAAATCTTACTGAAGCGGGTGTGCAAGTTGGCGACGAATTCATACCATGCCGCGTGAAAATCTGGGCGGCTGGCAACAATGCGTCATTCGTCGGCAAGACTCTCGGTGCACCCGTTGACCGGGTCGGCCGCATTATTGTAAACGACGACCTTACTACTCCAGGACACCTGGAAATCCAAGTGATTGGCGATCTGGCAAATTTTTCGCATCAGACTGGAGAGCCCTTGCCGGGAATCTCGCCAGTAGCGATGCAACAGGGGCGTCACGCCGCGCGCAATGTTCTTGCGATGGTAGAGGGCCGTAAACCGCAGCGCTTCCGTTATTGGGACAAGGGAACAATGGCGACGATTGGACGGAACAAAGCGGTCGCGGATTTAAAGTTCGTGCACCTCAGAGGTCGTCTCGCGTGGCTGGCGTGGTTGTTTGTGCACATCATATTCCTGGTTGGCTTCCGGAATCGTTTGCTGGTCCTCTTTCAATGGGCGTGGGCTTATTTTACCTTCGACAAAGGCGCCCGATTAATCACGCGCAACTTCCAATCGGAAACGCGACCGCCCGCGTGAAAAAGAAATGAGAATCGCCGTCGTCGGTTCCGGAGCAATCGGCAGCTATTATGGCGCGCACCTGGCCCATGGCGGGGCCGATGTGCATTTTTTGATGCGTGGCGATTTGAACGAAGTCCGGCGCCACGGTTTCTGCGTTCGCGGAAAAGGCGGGAACTTCCGAGTTGCGAACGTGAACTGTTACAACTCGACGAAGGAAATCGGGCAGTGCGATCTGGTCATCATCGCCGTAAAGGCGACGTCGAATGGAGACCTTCTCGATCTCATCCCGCCACTTCTGCACAAGCAGACGATGCTGGCCACATTTCAAAACGGTCTCGGCAACGAAGAGTTTTTTGCCGAACACTTCGGCGCGGAACGCGTGCTGGGCGGGCTCTGCTTCATTTGTGTGACCCGGATTTCACGCACCGAAGTCGAGGCGTACGACTGCGGCACTCTCGCGATCGGTGAGTACGGGCGCAATGCCAGCAAACGCGCCCATGTGATCGCTTCGCAGTTCGCGGCGTGCGGTATCAATTGCAGTGTCACTGACGATCTTGCGCTCGAACGCTGGCGCAAGCTGGTATGGAACATTCCATTTAACGGATTGTCGATCCTCGCCGGGGGCATCAGTACTGCCGAAATTCTGGCCGATGACAGTTTGCGTCGCGCGACGCTGGTGCTCATGGATGAGGTGATCGATACGGCCAACAAATGCGGATACGCCTTGGACAAAACTGTGGCTGAGGAGCACATCAAACGAACGGAGACACTGGGCGCTTACAAACCTTCCTCACTGTTTGATTGGGAAAACGGCAAACCGCTGGAGATCGAGGCGATTTGGGGCGAGCCACTTCGCCGCGCTGCCGCCGCCGGAGCAAACACGCCGAGACTCGAAATCATTTATGCACTGCTCAAATCTCTGGACGCAAGGCGTGACGCTCGACAACCTTCATGACGGGCAATCGGGAACCCGCAGCATCCCCACAAATTCGCGTGGGCAATATTCAGCGAGTTATTCCTGTTAACGCGATCAATCTTGAAAAATTTGCCACGAAAGCGGTGCGGCGGTGTCTGGCCCTGCACAAAGCGAAAGACACCAAACTGACCAAGCTGCGTGAGATTTTTGTTTGGCTCATCTCCGACTGGCGAATGGCTCGCTTGCATCGGGAATTTCTTCACCAAACTGGTCCGACCGACGTGTTAACCTTCGATCACGGCGAAATTTTTATTAGCGTCGAGACAGCACGACGGAATGCTCGCGTTTTCGGAAATTCGCTCGCGCGCGAGCTTCGGCTATGCATCGTGCATGGCCTACTCCATCTACACGGCTTTGACGATCAGACCAAAGCCGCTGAGCGAAAAATGGAAAAGGCGCAGCGGAGAATTCTGCGCTCTCTGCTCTAATAGTGCGGCTCGCCTGCGGCAGCGCTACCGCAGTTTGAACTCAAAACGGCGTATGATAGCGTTTCATACTATGAGTCGGATGCCCCGGCAGGGCTGTACATGGGTGGTCCAAACTAGGCAATCAGAGGGGCCGATCGACGCATCGAGTGAGAAAGGCGGGGCGACAACTGTTGAGCAGCCGACGATCGAAAAAGACACGCGTGCTGAGGAAAATCTCGATCTCCCGTGGTTGGTCATCGTGCATAACGATCCGGTAAATCTGATGAGTTATGTGACGATGGTATTCCAGCGGGTGTTTGGATATCCGCGCGAAAAAGCTGAACGTCATATGCTGGAGGTGCATCACAAAGGGCGATCGATTTTGTGGAGCGGGATGCGAGAGCGCGCGGAGCTTTATGTGCAACAGCTCCACGGGTATCTCCTGCTTGCCACATTGGAAAAGGCCATTTGATATGGAGATTCGCCGGTGCCACGACAAGATCGAGATATCGGAGCTCGATCCGTTTTTGGCCGAACTGCTTCGGCAAATCCCGGCCAGCGCTGATCCGAAGGGCGCGTCCGCTGCCGAACAACGGCTCTTTAGTCCGCCATCGAATGGAACTGAAACGGAATTGTGCGCCGAGTGGAAACTCTATGTCGAACCGGAATTGCGGCGACTTTTTCAAACTGCGACGCAAACCGTGGCAGCCGACTTGGAGCAACTAAATGGCAGCGAAAAAACATTTGCCAATCGCACACTGCGCATTCCATGGAAACATGCGGATGCCTGGCTAAGCGCGCTGAATCAGGCGCGACTGGTGATCGCCGCCAAATATAATTTCTCCGATGCCGAGCTAAGCGATCATTTTCGCTCGCCGATCGGATCGCGGCGAGACCTGAGCTTGTTCCAGGTAAACTTCTACGGTTTTCTCCAAGAGTGCATCCTGCGTGAAGTGGACGATTGGAAGCCGGGCCGGCCGGATTAGCCTACTTGCGTGCGCGCACCATCGCCATGAGGCGTTGTTTAATTGCGGCAGAAGCTTTCGCTGGGCGCAAGCTCAGCGCAAACGCTTCGTGCAAACCGTAGCATTCTGTGATGTAGTCTTCGGCCTTTTTGCCAAATTTCTTCCGCGCTTTTTCGAATTCCTCCAGTTCTTCCGGCTCCAGTGCGCCAATCACATAGAGCGGTGACTGGTTTTGGAATTGCTCAAAGTTCATCTTTCAGTTCCTTCAGCGCGTCATAGATTTTTTTTAATCCTAACTCCAGCCTGGTCTTCACCGTGCCTAACGGTGTATTCGTTTTTGCGGCGATTTCGCGCTGGCTCATCCCCTTAAAAAATGCGAGATCGATTGCTTGTTGTTGAGCCGGAGGGATCGCGTTGATTACCTTGCGAAGAAGGGCGCGGGTGTCGCCTAGAACGATCTCTTCTTCGGTGGCATTGTGCACCCAGGCATCGGGTTGCTGCTCGATTTCGACTTGGAGACGCACCTCTGCACGAGCGTAAGCCTGTTTCTTACGCAACCCGTCAATCGCCCGGCGCCGCGCGAGTGTGACCATCCATCCGAGGGGCTTTCCTTTTTGAGCAGAAAAATTTTTGGCCTGGTTCCAAATCTCCATGAAAATTTCCTGCAAAAGATCGTCGGCCTCGGCTTCGTTGTGAATTACGCGAAGAATCAGCGCTTTTAGAATGCCGTTGTAACGATCGTACAGAAGGGAAAGCGCATCCGGGTCTTCCGCTTGGATTCCGTGCATCAACTGCAGATCAGTTGGCGCCCCTGGTTCAAGCTGCGGAGGAGCGGAAAAGCGCCGCGTTGTCGGTTTTGCGACGCGCGCTCGTTTCTTTGCTTTTCGGTGCATGAAAGGGATCAAGTTGAAGGAAGCCGCTCAGTTATGCAATCCCAGGGATTGCACGGGCCGTCTTATGCAGCAAAGATTACTCGTATGGCAGCAAATGGAGGCGAAACAACTGTCGATCCGCTGTGGTACAAGGATGCGATAATCTACGAACTGCACGTTAAGACCTTTTGCGACAGCGACGGCGACGGGATGGGCGATTTCCGCGGACTGATCGAGAAATTGGATTATCTCCAGGAGCTGGGCATCACCGCTATCTGGCTTCTGCCTTTCTATCCCTCGCCCATGCGCGACGACGGATACGACATTGCCGATTACTGCGACGTTAATCCGAACTTCGGCACGCTGGATGATTTCCGCGCATTTCTCGACGCGGCCCATCAGCGCAATCTGCGAGTAATCACCGAGCTCGTAATCAATCACACATCCGATCAAAATTCCTGGTTCCAGAAATCACGACGCGCGGTTGCTGCATACGGGGTCGGTGACTCCGGCCGCGCAGAATCGACCGCAGTCGCCTCCAGCGATGATCTTGGCTACAAAGATTTCTATGTCTGGAGCGACACCCCAGAAAAATATAAAGATGCGCGAATTATTTTTAAAGATTTCGAGACATCGAACTGGGCGTGGGATCCTGTTGCAAAAGCCTACTACTGGCATCGCTTCTATTCGCATCAGCCGGAACTGAACTTTGATAACCCAGCTGTGCACGTTGCGGTAGAGAAAGTCTGCGATTTCTGGCTGGCACTGGGCGTAGATGGGCTTCGTCTCGATGCTGTCCCGTACTTGTACGAACGGGAAGAAACTAACTGCGAAAATCTACCTGAGACACATGAATACCTCCGCAAGCTGCGCGCTCATGTTGATGCGAAATTCCCAAATCGCATGCTGCTCTCAGAGGCCAACCAATGGCCGGAGGACGCGGCCGCTTACTTCGGCAAAGGGGACGAATCCCACATGAGTTTTCACTTTCCGCTCATGCCGCGCATGTTCATGGCACTACAGATGGAGGATCGCTTTCCGATCATCGACATTCTGGAGCAAACGCCGCCGGTTCCCCAGAACTGTCAGTGGGCCATGTTTCTGCGCAATCATGACGAGCTAACCCTTGAAATGGTCACGGATGAGGAACGCGATTACATGTATCGAGTGTATGCGACCGATCCGCATGCGCGCATTAATCTTGGCATCCGCCGGCGGCTTGCGCCATTGCTGGCGAACAGCCGCCGCAAAATCGAGCTACTTAACACGCTGCTGTCCTCGATGCCCGGCACGCCCATCATCTATTACGGAGACGAGATCGGCATGGGTGACAATTTTTACCTAGGCGACCGCAATGGTTGCCGAACTCCGATGCAATGGAGCCCGGACCGCAACGCCGGATTTTCAAGGGCGAACCCGCAGCAGCTTTATCTGCCAGTTACGATCGACCCGGAATATCACTACGAAGCGGTCAACGTGGAGAACCAGCAGAAAAATCCCTCCTCGTTACTCTGGTGGATGCGTCGAGTCATTGCCATGCGAAAAAATTTCAAAGCGTTCTCGCGCGGCTCTCTTGAATTTCTTTACCCGGACAATGCGAAAGTTCTGGCGTTCCTTCGCCGTTGGGAAAACGAAACCATCGTAGTGATTGTAAATCTTTCGCGGTTCGCCCAATCGGCGGAGTTGGATCTCTCGCGCTTTGCTGGCTACGTGCCGATGGAAGTTTTTAGCCGCAATCTATTTCGGCCCATCAGGAAATCGCGCTACGTTATCACGCTCGGTCCGCATGCCTATTACTGGTTCGCTCTGCAAGCGCCAACTGATGGCCGCCGCGCGTTAAAGAAACACGTGTCGCCGACGATTAAAGCGCCAGCCGAGCTGAATATTTTGCTTGGCAACGGCCAACGGGAACAGCTCGAGCGCGAAATTTTGCCCAATTACGTTCGCACCTGCCGCTGGTTTGGTTCCAAGGCGCGGACCTTCCGCCATCTCAGAGTAATCGAGGAGCTTGCCATCTCACCCGACGCCGGCTGCGCGCGACTTTGGTTCGTTGAGATAAACTATCTGGATGCTCCGGCGGAAACGTATGCTATCCCGGTAAAAATTGCTTCCGGTGAAGCAGCGCGCTCCGTTTCCCAAGGCGATCCGCACGCGACCATCGCGCATTTCGCAGGCAAAGAGGGAGCCATCCTGTTCGACGCGATCTGGGATCCGACGTTTCGCTCGCAACTGTTCGAGGCGATTGTGCGACGCAAAACCATCAAAGGAAAGGCGAGCGATCTTGTCGGTCTCGCCGGCGAAACGCTGCAAGCAGATCATCCCGCTGTCTCCGGTAACTCGCAGGTTTTAGGCGCGGAACAGAGCAACTCTTCAATGCTATTCGATAACAAATTCTTCCTTAAGCTCTATCGCAAACTCGAGGATGGCGTGAACCCCGATGTCGAAATAACTCGATTCCTCACAGAGCACACCGATTTTCCAAATGTGCCGGCTTTCGTGGGTGCGCTCGAATATCGCCGGCCAAAGGCCGAACCGACGGTTGTCTGTCTCCTGCAGCGCGCTGCGGTAAATGAGGGCGATGCCTGGGTGCTCACCCTCGACGCGGTAGGCCGTTATTACGAACGGGTGCTTGGTCGTAAAGCCGATCTCCAGAATGAAACAGCGCCGCCCGGTGTCCTTCTCGATGAACTGATCGGGGGGGTTTACCCCGACAAAGCAAAGCTGCTCGGACAACGCACAGGTGAATTACATCTTGCGCTCGCTTCGAGCACCCAAAATCCCGCGTTTGTGCCGGAGCCGTTCAACGCCATGGCACAGCGCTCCGTTTACCAAACTATGCGCGCATCACTACGGCGCGCGTTTACTCTTCTCGAAAAGAAATTGCCGGACCTGTCCTCAGCATTTCGAGACGAAGCGAAGGAAGTGCTCGCTGCGGAACAGGAAATGCTCGGGCGCGAAAAACGGCTGCTCGATCGCCGCACCAACGCCGCGAAAATCCGGATTCACGGCGATTATCATCTCGGTCAGTTGCTTTATACCGGAAAGGATTTTGTCATTCTCGACTTTGAAGGGGAACCGGCCCGCGCACTGAGCGAACGCAAGCTGAAACGCTCCGTGCTGCGTGACGTCGCCGGCATGATGCGCTCGTTTCAATATGCGGCTTACAGCGCGCTCTGGCAGCCGGCCATGCGGAAAGAAGACGTGCCTTTCCTGGAGCGCTGGGCCGATCTCTGGTACCGCCAGATGAGCAGCATCTTTCTGCAAAGCTATTTGAAGACCACCACCGACGCGATTTTCATCCCGAAAAACAGCGACGATCTTCAAATCATGCTCGAAGCCTACTTGCTCGATAAAGCCGTTTACGAAATCGGCTACGAACTGAACCATCGTCCCAGCTGGGTCGTCATCCCCATTCGCGGTATCAAACACATTTTGCGAGCAGTGTGAGCAGATCGTTCGCGTTTTGATGGACCCGGGTCGCCAGAGGTTGGTACCCCGAGTCTGTCTCTCCACTGCGGAAGAATTCGCCGGTTGCAAATCCCAGGTCGAACATTCAACGTCAAATCCAAAATGCACATTGAGCCAGACTCGCTGCCCACCGGACACGCCGGCATCGCGGCCCGTTTAGGCAAAGGCCCAACAATCCATTCCAGCGTTTGGGTGGTCCCAGGTGCCACGGTCCTGGGTGACGTGATCCTAGAAGAGGAATCAAGCGTGTGGTACGGCGCCGTCCTGCGCGGCGACATCAACCGCATCATCATCGGCCCGCGCTCCAACGTTCAGGATAATGCTGTTGTTCACGTCGATACGAACTGTCCCACAACCGTCGGTGAGCTGGTCACCATCGGCCACAACGCTGTCGTCCATGCGTGCAAGATCGACAATGAAGTACTCGTCGGCATGAGCGCCATCATTCTGGACGACGTGGAGGTAGGTGCGCGTTCCATCATCGGTGCAAATGCGCTTGTTACTATGGGAATGAAAATCCCGCCCGGCTCACTCGTGCTTGGATCACCTGCGAAAATTCGCCGACAACTCAATGCCGAAGAGCAGAAAGACATCGCCCGCTGGGCGTGGAGCTACGTCGAAACAGCCAAGCAGTTCCGCGAACTTTGCTAGAAGCGTAGCTTTCGGCGCCCGGCTATTGCGTTGTGACACGCTCGAATAATTCTCGTTCCGCGCTTACTCCCATCGGGCGTGCTTTCTGGACTGCCTTCTGGGCATCGCAGCTTCCGGCGCGGGGATCCAAATATCAAGGCCGTGGATGGGCGCCTCCGTTTGGCGAGACCACTCCAGCCTCCGCGCGGATGTTGATCAACTCCGCTCGTTGCGAATCATCGGAGATTTGTACAGCGGCTTTGCGCCATTCATCCTGTTCTCGTCCGCCCCGGCCAGTCCCTTCGGGGCTTCATTGGCTTTCGCCGCCTGCTTTTTTGTTCTCCTCCTCGTAGCGCGCGCGTTCTGCCAGATAGTCCTCGAATTCGTGCGCCAGGTTTTCGGTCGCATCAGCGAGATATAACAGTTTTCGGCGTTGGCGTTCCGCTTTCGATCCCATGGCGGCGAAAGACTCGGCGCCAGATTCGCGCGCCTTGAGCCATAGTTGCTGATATCGAAGACGGTCCCGCTTCTCGTTCGGATTCTGTATCTCATCGTCGGCATGGGTGAGGTACGCCGGGTAAACCTTGTTGAGCCTTCGCTCGGCGGCATCGTATCGGTCGTGGAGTTGCTTTTCCGGCGGCAATCCATCGAGTGGCTCGGCAAAGGCCGGCACAGCAACATCTTTTTTCTGTTCTGAGTCATAATGGCGGAATGCGCGGTTCAGTGTAAAAAGGTATTTCGTGTGTTCGAGCTTGCCCCGATGCAGGTTGAAGTAGAAGTAATGGCGGCGCCATAAATTTTCGCCATCCTTCTTGACCTCGAGTTGGCTGCGCCTTTCTACGAGGAGGCGCGCGGAGCCTGAACTCCATGCGACGAAGTGATTATACACTCTCCCCGTCTCGTACGCTTCCTGACCGCCTTTTGGCGCAACGCGATCATTCTTGTCGAAATTCCATCCATCGCCTTCCTCTTCCTCCTCCATCGTAGCTACTCGGTCGAATTGAAGGCCCGTTTTGCGTTGGTAAAGCCTCAAGCTTTGCAACTGGCTATGCTCGTGCACAGTCGTGCAAATCCACTGCTCGTCCGGAGAGATGAAGAAATGCCAATCGTCCGGCTCGTTGAACGTCTCATCCAACCGCACGCGTTGGCTGGGATCTGCGGCAGGGGTGATCCAGAATGTTGTCGCCCAATTTCCTTTGTTATCCCGCTTTCCCTCTTGCTCGATGCGAAAAGTCCCGCGCGGGCTGCTAATGACATTTTCGATTCGAACGTCGGATTCGGCATACGCAAAGGTGACGCATAGTCCGACAACCGCCATTGCAATCCCCGTCCAGCGCGCCAGTCGGACGCAGAAGCGCAATAGTGAACTGCTGGCAAGCTCTGCGGTGAGCTTCATAACTGATGTTTTGAAACGGTTTAAGCCATCGTTCGGGACCTCTGACAGCTCAAAGTAGTAAGCGGTGCATTCGTCGCTTCCAAGCTCAAATCCCTGCTTGGGTATTTCGAGCTCCGGAAATTTTGCAACTCCAGCTTGTCCCACTATGCTTTCTTAACACGCGCTAGCAGACGCAAACCGAGAAATCCGCTGAAACTTGCATCCGCGAAAGCGGCAGCAACAATTCTACATGAAAACTTTTATCACTCCGGCACTAATTGCGACTTTGATTGTCGCGCTGCCTCTGCAGCGATTACCCGCGCAACCCGCACACTCCTCAGAAATGGGATTCTACGCGCCCGAGACAATCGAATGGAAAGCCGGACCGCCGTCATTGCCAGCTGGCGCGAAGATGGCCGCGCTCGAAGGCGATCCAACCAAGGATGGACCGTTTGTGATGCGCCTTCAGATGCCTGACGGCTATCATATACCGCCGCACACCCATCCGAAAACCGAACGTGTCACTGTGATTTCCGGCGCGTTTTATCTCGCGATGGGAGAAAACCTCGATCGCAGCGCCGCGAAAAAGGTGGCTGCAGGCTCATTCGCTTTCTGGCCTGCAGGTATGAAGCACGCTGCTTGGGCTGAAGAAGAGACAGTCATTCAACTCCATGGAATCGGTCCCTGGCAGATCAATTACTTGAATCCTGCGGACGATCCAAGGAACGCAAAAAAATCTCCCTGAGAAACCGGGGCTACAAGTTCTTGGCAAGTTTTCGCGCTTTCTCACGCAATAACTCCGCAGCGCGCTTCATCTGTTCTTCTTTGCTCATCCTCGACTGCGCGAGTTCGCAGACTTGATCGAACAACTGGTGCACCTGACGATTTCCATCGGTGCGCCCAACAATTGCAAAAACCTTCTTGCCAAGCTTTCGCGCCAGCCGCGCCGTCCCGGCCGGCGTTTTGCCTTCGAGCGTTTGCTGGTCCAAACTCCCCTCACCCGTAATCACAAGATCGGCATCTTTGATTTTCGACTCCAGCTTGACCGCTTCGGCGACCAGGTCGAAACCCGGCCGAATTTTCGCGCCGCAAAAACTCATTAGCCCAAATCCAAATCCGCCGGCCGCACCCGCGCCCGGCTGGTCGCGGTAATCAATACCGAATTCCTTCGCGATGACGTCGGCGAGTTTAGTCAACGCGCGTTCCAAGACGTCGATCTCATCTTTCGGCGCGCCCTTCTGCGGGCCAAACACGCGCGTTGCTCCGTTTTTTCCGAGCAACGGATTCCTTACATCGACTGCGGCAACAATCTTCGGCAACTCCAAATCTTTCGGCTTCTCGACTCCCTTTAGCTCAAGCAAATCAGTGACGCGCACCTGTTCATGCTCATGCTCGTGCTCTTGCTCGTAATGGAATTGAAATCCCAATGCTCTTGCCATGCCAAAACCGCCATCGTTGGTCGCACTTCCGCCAAGGCCAATGATGATTTCATCCGCTCCTCGCCGCGCCGCATCGAGGATCATTTCCCCAACCCCAAATGTGTTTGCCCGGAGTGGATCGCGCTCGTCTTCGGAGATGCGGCGCATTCCCGCCGCTTCACTCATTTCCATTACGGCGAGCCGCCGTTTTTCGATCCACGCATAACGCGCCTCGATCGTGCGGCCTAACGGATCATGCGCTTTGCATTTCAACCACGAACCACGAAGCGCGTCGGAAACCGCCTCCGCGGTCCCCTCGCCGCCGTCGGCCATCGGCGCGATGTCGATCTTTGCTTCCGGCAGAGCCTCGTGCAGACCTTCCGCTATGTTTTCTGCGACCTCCCGCGCATTGAGCGCGCCCTTGAATTTATCCGGGGCAATCAGGATTCGCACAGTTACAATTTCATCGCCTATCCGCTCTTGTCATTCCGAGCGAAGCACAGCGGAGTCGAGGAATCTCTCGCCACTCAAAATAGTAAGAGATGTCTCGACTTCGCTCGAGATGACAAAGAACAAACGCGATTAAGACTTTAGCTTCCGCTCCAGGATTTCGCCGGCCAATTGCGGATTGGCCTTCCCTTTCGACAATTTCATGACCTGACCTTTAAGAAAATTCAGCGGCGCAACGTTCCCTGCTTTAAAATCGGCGGCTGCTTTTGGATTGGCCGAGATCACTTCGTCACAGAGCGCTTCGATTGCACTCAAATCGCTCAATTGCTTGATCCCTTTCTCCTTTACAATCGCGGCTGCTCTTTTGCCGGTCGCGAACATTTCAGCGAAAACTTCTTTGCCCTGTTTGCCACTGATTTTGCCGCTGTCGATCAAATTGACCAGCTCATCCAGCGCCTCCGGCGGAATCGGACAATCGCTGATCGTCTTGCCAGCACCGCTCAGTGCGTTTTGCAAATCATTCAGAATCCAGTTTGCAACATTCTTCGGTTTTTTTGCGCCTTTGGCAGCCGCCTCGAAATATCTTGCAAGCTCCAGATCGTTTGCCAGCACGCCGGCATCATATGGGCTCACTTGATATTGTTGGACGAAACGCGCCCGTTTCGCTTTCGGCAATTCCGGCACGCGCGACCGCACATCGGCCAGCAGAACTTCGGTTGTAACAGGTACGAGATCCGGATCGGGAAAATAGCGGTAATCGTGCGCGAACTCTTTTGTGCGCATGAGAAAAGTTTCACCGGCAGCGTCGTCCCAGCCGCGAGTTTCCTGCTCAAGTTTTTCGCCGGTTTCCAGCGCGCTAATTTGCCGCTGAATCTCATACGCAAGCGCGCGCCGCACACCGCTGATCGAGTTCATGTTTTTGATCTCAATCTTCACCCCGAGCCCGGCCTGTTTTTCTGGTCGAACAGAAATATTGCAGTCGCAACGGAGTTGTCCTTTTTCCATCTCGGCATCGCTGACTCCGCCGTAAATCAAAATTTGCTTGAGCGATGTGAGAAACGCGAACGCTTCCTCTGGCGAATTGATTTCCGGTTGCGTGACAATCTCCATCAATGGCGTGCCGGCGCGGTTGAAATCGATGCCGGTGCTGTTTTCAAAGTGGAAACTTTTCGCCACGTCTTCCTCGAGGTGAATGCGCACGAGATGCACTTCCTTGTCCGGCGTGACGATATTTTTCTGCGCGTCCTTCGGATAAGCGAGGTCGTGTAACGACACGCTGCCGTTCGTGCAAAGCGGCATGTCGTATTGCGAAATCTGATAATTTTTGGGCATGTCATGGTAGAAATAATTTTTCCGATCGAACTTGCAGATTGGTGCGATGTCGCAGCCGAGCATGAGCCCGGTGAGCACGGTCATGCGCAGCGCCTCATGGTTCATTACCGGCAACGCGCCCGGCAATCCGAGACAGACCGGGCAGGTATGCGTGTTTGGCTCGGCGCCAAATTCAACCGGACACGCGCAAAACATCTTCGAGCGCGTCTTCAGTTGGACGTGCACTTCAAGACCGACCGCGGCGACGTATTTCATCACTCGAGGCTTCACTTCTATCGACGGACAAGCCGATCGCCTTTTGTCGCAGCGCGTGATCGCAAAGAACAAGTGCAGCCATCGCTTCAACGATCGGCACGGCCCGTGGCAATACGCAAGGATCATGACGGCCGCGCGCCGCGAGCTTGGTTCGCAGTTGCGAGCTGGTCACGGTTCTCTGCTCCCGCGCGATCGTCGCGGCCGGTTTAAACGCGACACGAAAATAAATGTCTTCGCCGTTGCTGATGCCGCCTTGCACACCGCCGGAATTATTTGTCGCCGTACGGATTTTACCGCCGCGAGTTTCAAACGGATCGTTATGCTCCGAGCCGCGCATTCGCGTCGCCGCAAGGCCGGAACCGATTTCGAATGCTTTCGTTGCGGGCAAGCTCAGCATCGCTTTCGCCAGGTCCGCCTCCAGCTTGTCAAAGACCGGCTCCCCGAGCCCGGGCGGAATGCCGCGAATGACACATTCAATCACGCCGCCAACTGAATCGCCTTCACCGCGAATTTGCTCGATCAGGGATTCCATCTTCCTCGCCGCTGCCGCGTCCGGACAGCGAACCGCGTTCGTCTCCACGTCCTTCATCTTTACGGCGGAGCGGTTGACGTTCGCAATAACGCCATGGATCTGCGCCACGTACGCGACGACCTCAAAATCGCTGTACAAGATCGACAATATCTTTTTCGCGACCGCGCCCGCTGCAACGCGGCCAATCGTTTCCCGCGCTGAAGCGCGACCGCCACCCTGCCAATTTCGAATTCCGTATTTGGCCACGTATGTGAAATCTGCATGCGAGGGCCGAAATTTGTCTGCGATCTCCGCGTAATCCTCTGGCCGTGCATCTTTGTTGCGCACCAGGATCCCGATAGGCGTGCCGAGCGTTTTGCCTTCAAACACGCCAGAGAGAATTTCGCAACGGTCTTCCTCTTTGCGTTGTGTCGTGATTTTGCTTTGACCCGGCCGGCGTCGGTTCAATTCGCGTTGAAGGTCTGTTTCGCTGATCTCGATTTTCGGCGGGCAACCATCAATCACCACGCCGATACCACCGCCGTGCGATTCGCCAAATGTCGTGACGCGGAAAAGCTGGCCGAAAGTATTGCCCATCGAATCAGATCGCAGCGAGCGCGATCTTCAAGTCGTCGATCAAATCGCGGACGTCTTCGACGCCAACCGAGAGCCTGACCAGCGAATCTGTGATACCGATCGATTCGCGCTGTTCCTTGGGCATTGAAGCGTGCGTCATGATCGCAGGATGGTTGATAAGGCTTTCGACGCCGCCTAAACTTTCGGCTAGCGCAAACAGACGCGTCTTCTCCAGAAAACGTTTTGTCCCGACCAGATCAGTTTTCAGGACGATTGTCACAATTCCCCCAAAACCGCGCATTTGCTGTCGCGCGAGATCGTGCTGCGAATGGGATTTTAGCCCCGGGTACCGGACTGATTTCACCCGCGGCTGGTCCTCCAGCCAGCGCGCGATTTCGAGCGCGTTTGCACAATGCCGCTCCATGCGCAGCGCCAGGGTTTTCAGGCTGCGCAGCACAAGAAAACTGTCGAACGCGCCAGCGATTGCGCCGACCGAATTTTGCAGAAACGCGATTTCATCGGCGAGTTCTTTACTTTCGCCGACCACAACAACGCCGCCCACCAGATCGGAATGCCCATTGAGATATTTAGTGGCGGAATGGATGACGATATCGAAGCCAGCTTCGATCGGGCGTTGAATCCACGGAGTCGCAAAGGTGTTATCGCAAGCCGGAATGATTTTGCGCTTGCGTGCAATTTTTGCGACAGCTTCGAGATCGATCAATTTGAGCAACGGATTGCTGGGCGTTTCAATCCAAACCATGCGCGTGTTCGGCTTGATCGCGCGCTCGAGATCTTTCGCGTCGGTAAGATCTATATACGTAAAATCAAGATTGGCCGAACGGCGGCGCACTCTGTCAAACAAGCGGAATGTGCCGCCGTACAGATCGTCGCTGGCGATAATGTGCGAGCCGCTATCGAGCACCTCCAGCACGGTGGCCATTGCGGCCAGTCCTGACGCAAATGCGAATCCACGAGTGCCGCTTTCCAAATCGGCAACGCAACGTTCATAGGCGAGCCGGGTGGGATTAATTGAGCGCGCGTAATCGTAGCCTTTGTGCCTGCCCGGGCTTTTCTGGACATATGTCGAGGTTGCATAAATCGGCGTCATCACCGCGCCAGTGGAAGGATCAGGTTCCTGACCGGCGTGGATTGCCCGGGTGGCAAAGCCTTGTTGCTTTTTCATGTCGATTCAATCTAACTGCGCATGACACGACTACCGCGGATAAAAACAAATAGATATTCCCATCGGCATCGCTCGTGTGGCCCGCGGTTCACTGTTTCGGCATGTGCAGCCGCAAATACGAGAGGAGATCGGTACGGGTGATCAGACCGAGGAATTTGTCGTCCTCCATTACGATGGCCACCCGGCCGCGATCGAACACGTCGAGCAAATCTTTGATCTTTGCCTTGGGCGGAAGCGTCTCGAGCTTGTTGGTCATGGCGGTTTTGACTGCGTCGTTAAAATGCGTCGGATCGCGATGCACTTTCACGAGCAGATCGGATTCATCAATGATACCGAGGGCGCGTCCATTTTGATCGACGACCGGAAGTTGCGAGACATCCGAGTCACGCATTCGTTTGAAAGCGGTCAGCAACGTGTCGTCTGCCCCGACGGTGATCACTTCGCCGGCTTCATAACGGTGTGAAATCAGATCGCTCAAGTCGCCATGCGGCGGCCGATGGATGTAACCCTGTTCGGCCATCCAGAAATCGTTGTACATTTTGGAGAGATATTTGTTGCCCGTATCGGGAACCAAACTGACTACGCGTTTCGGCTTGGTTTGCTGCCGGCAATAACGGAGCGCACCAGCAACCAACGTTCCGGTGGATGAACCGCCGAAAATTCCTTCGCGCTTCAACAGTTCGCGCGCAGTCGCGAAACTTTCTTCGTCGTCAATTGCAAACGCGTCTGTCACCAGCGACATGTCGGCAATTTCAGGAACAAAATCTTCACCGATGCCCTCGACCGCCCAACTTCCCGATTCCACCATTTTGCCGGTCTTAACGTACTCGTATAATATCGACCCGGCAGGGTCAGCCAGGATCATCTCGATACCGCGGCGCGGTTTAACGCGATTGAAGAATCGGCCGAGTCCGGTCAAGGTTCCGCCGGAACCGACCCCGACAACGACCGCGTCAACGTCGTGTCGCATTTGCTCCCAAATCTCCGGACCGGTGGTGCGTTCATGCGCGAGTGGATTGGCCGCGTTGCCGAACTGATTCGCGTAAAAGCCGCCAGGGATTTCTTCGGCCAACCGCATGGCCATATCCTGATAATACTCCGGGTGACCGCGCGTGACGTCAGAGCGCGTCAGCCGGACCTCCGCACCAAGCGCTTTGACGTGCGAGATTTTTTCCTGCGACATCTTATCGGGAATCACCAGCAAAACGCGATAACCTTTCGCGCCGGCAACCAGCGCAAGTCCAAGCCCGGTATTGCCGGCTGTGGCTTCGATCACGGTGCCGCCCGGCTGCAAACTTCCGTCCCGTTCCGCCGCTTCAATCATCGATAGTGCGATGCGGTCTTTGATCGAGCCGGTCGGATTTTGATTCTCGAGTTTGAGAAAAAGCTGGCACGGGCCGGTGTCGAACTGCGTGACCTCCACCAGCGGCGTATCGCCGATCAGCGAAAGAATCGCAGGCGGTTTACTCTGAGAAATCGATGGCGCAGCAGAAGTTTGGATCATTCGGAAAAATCTACTCGATTTGCGGTTCACCTTTGTGCGACCACTCAGACTGGCTGTCCGCGAGAAATTGCTGCAAGACCGGGAAGCGGACCTCGCCATAGTTCAGCGCATAACGGAGGTCGCCATCTTTATAAATCCATGTCGTGGGGATCCACGAAAGCGGCAGGCCGGCAAACTGCTTGATGTGATCTTTGCCGCGCGGACCAGGATCGGCCAGAATCGTCACGTTTGATTGATCGGCAATATCGAATTTTTTCAGCATGGCGCGTCCGTCCTCGCCGCTGTTCCAAACAGAGACAAAATAAAAATGCACCTGCGGATTGCTTTTTACGATTTTTAGCCAGCCGTCGCTTTTCAATTCAGCCTGGCAATTTGAGCACCATGGCGCCCAGAGATGGACTACGCTTAACCCCGGCGAGTTAATTGCACCGAGAACTTCCTGCTCGGCTGGCGATGCGGCATGCAATGAAGTCGCGATAAACAGGAGCAAGATCGACCCGCCTTCGCTAAAGCTACGGCGGGCAGGCAAGCACAAAATCGACATCTCATCCTAAAATAAAGAGAAACCGGACTCGCTCAAGAACCGGACAGTTACATCCTCGTCGGCAGCTGCGAATCCGCATGCAATAAAAAATGCTTCCACAATTGGCGGCGACGCGTTGAACTCATCTAACGATGGAACCGGGCGAAGCTCTCAGCAGTGCCGCGCAGATCGCCGTTGCCCTCGCTGGTTTTGCCGGTGTGGTAGTCGTCTTTCGCCGTGAATCGGTGCACGAGTGGTCGCCGGCCGACAAACTTCGGCTTCGGTTGCTCCTAACCAATTCAATCCTTCCACTCGTATTATGCATGATCGGGCTGCTGTTGCTCACGATCAGGCCCGCGCCGGCAGGCATCTGGAAGTGGTGCAGCGGGTTCGCATTCGTGGCTTCTTTGCTGGTCGCCATTACGATGACGAAGATCTTTCGTCGCTTGGATCTGCGGCAGATACAACGTGAGCGTGCCACCCGGTTCGTTTTTTATCTGTTCGGGTTCCTCGGGACCGCAGCGATGGTGTTGCAATTGTACAACACCGGCTTCCTCGGCGCATTCTGGCCATTCTTCACTGGCATTGTCTTCCAACTTGTCACCGCGATGTTCCAGTTTGCACGGATGATTCTCCTGCCACCTGAATAGAGCGGCGACCGTGCGGAATTCGAATCTAGCGTAGCAACAAGGCCTACGACACTGGCTCAGTGTCGTGAAGGCGGCCGTAATCGACGGTGAGCCTGCCGCCACCGTGCTCGGTATAAATTTCGACGAAACGTTCTCCGAAACGGATATCGCGCCAGCTGTAATCCTTTTGCGTTTGCACGGCAGCCGCAATGACTGGATCGATTCCGACCACCGAGACAATAAACAGGACCCGGCTGGATTCGAGCGATTCGGGAGTTGCGCCAAACAGCGGACTCGTTTCATCGATCGTATGTCGCAGAGTTAACGCCGCCGGGAAAACTGTGAGCCGATCGAAATGCAATTTCAAAATATAAAAGTACCTGAAATCGCCGCCTTCGACCAACGGTTCGTCGCGCGAAAACATGATCCGAAACTTCGCTTCGACCATGCTGTGCTGATTTTCATTTCCTATGCGTACCATCAATGTCGGCTTTCCATTTAGTGGCGCGATCACGATTGATTTGCTGAAGAGAACGCGCGCAATCGGTCGCGAAAAGCGGACGAAAATGAGGCCGGTCATGACCGCCAGCAGAAAGATACCGCTCATGACTTCAATTGTCGTGATCACATGACCGTAGAGCGTTTGGGGGTACATGTGGCCATAGCCGATCGTGGCCAGCGTTTGCACGCTGAAGAAGAAGCAATCGAGGAACCAATGTAGACCTGTCCCCGCGATGCTATTTGGCTCAAGACTGTAGAGCGTGGCGAAAAGAAGATTGAGCGTGATGTAAACGGCGGCAACGAATGCGGCGAATTGTGGCCACCGTAAACCAAGCAGCCAGCGATAGACATCGCGCCACCGCCAGGCGTCGGTGCCCACTTTGACAAACTCGACTTGGCCAGCGCGGATGGAAACATGATTAGGCCTCCTCCTCATGTTCACCTAATCACCGGTCATCGCGAATTGGTCAACAAATCCAGCAATGGCTTCGCAGATTTGCTGATCGATATCTTCCTGCGTCTTGCTCGTTCCTTGAAGTTCACGTTTAGGCACGCGCAATGAATGATCGCCGCCTTTGACGATGCGCAAAGAGTTTGGCGCTTTCATTTCACCACGAACTCGCTCCAAAAGATCCAATGGGCAAAGCGAATCGCGCGTGCCTTGGACAAACAGGATCGGCGTGGTCAGAGCACGCAAAATCTCGTCGCGGAGTTTCGTACGATCACCCGTCGCGCAGAGGGGGTATCCAAGACAAATCAGCCCGTCCACGTTTTCCTCGAGTGAAACATGACAGCCGACGCGGCCCCCCATGCTTTTACCGATGAGGATTGTGATTCTGGAAGGATGTCGTTCTCGCGCTTCGCTTAGGGCCCGCCGGTGGGCCGCGATCAATTGTGGCAACGGATCGGGCCGCTTTCGGCCTTTGCGCATGTAATCATAATCGAACGTGACGAATTCCCCAAGCTGGCTCAGACGATTTTTCCAATTTTGCATCCAAGGATGAGACGAAGGCGCGCCTGCGCCGGGAGCAAACAAGAACAAAGGTTTCATGCAGACTATCGGCGCTCATAGACCGCCGCAGCAACAGCGCATCTTTATTGCACCGTCACAACCGTGCCGACTGGAATTTCAGAGAAAAATTTGCGAGCAGCATCCTCCGGCAAGCGAATGCAGCCGTGTGATGCCGGATGATCCGCCACATAGCCGGCGTGCATTCCAAAATCGAGACAGCTCAGACGCATGAAATAGGGCATGTCCACATGGTAGATGGTAGAACGATGGTATCGTTCCTTGTTGGTAATCACAAATTCGCCCCTCTTCGTCGAATAACCTGGTCGCCCAGTGGAGCATTGCGTCCGATACACCGGCACACCATTCTTAACCAGGGCGACCCGTTGCAAAGCGAGAGAAATTTCGAGCCGCAACTGGTCCGGCGGCGGTCCGCCGCCGAGAAGAATCTGTGCGGCGCGCCAGTGACCGGTCTCTGCGGCAATATCCAACGCAGACATTCTGTCCCGGCTCGTCAGTCGGTTACGGTTGGCGCCAGCGTCGAGCAGAGCGCGTAGGTAGTCGTCCTGCCCAAGTCCGGCGGCAAGCATCACCACCGTAAGGTTCCTGTCTTCTTCCACGTAGCTGCGAAGCGAATTTGATGAGAGCAGCGCCAGAAAATCCTTGTCACAACGGGATGGAAGAACGGTGTTAGGATCGGCTCCACAAGCCAGCAGCGTTCTGAAAAGAGAGGAGTTGCTTCCGGCGATGGAATAAGCAAGAAACGGTACGTTCCTGCCCTCAGGCGTCGGAGGCATTGAATGTTTGCGAAGCAGCAATCGGATTTGCTCCTTGTCTCCGCCTAGAAGTGCAGCGCCTAGAGCACGCCGGGTACTGGTTGTCCACTGCTGCATTGGCGGCAAGCGCTCCAGCACGGTCTCGACAATCCCTGGATTACCACCGTCCAGTGCCATCCCCAGAAGATCCCGCCCGTCATTCGTACGACCTTCCGCATGCAGATTGGTTGTACGTGCGAGAAGCAAGCCGAATATATCGATGTTGCCATGCGCTGCGGCTGCCATCAGAGGCGTGAAACCGCTTTTGTCGGGGAGATCAACAATCGCGCCGGCATCGATGAGTCGCCGCACAGTCTTCCAATCCTGCTGCGATGTCGCGATTAAGAGCGACGTTCGTCCCTCCGCATCGCGGCCATTTGGATCGACACGGTCCATCAGGCATAAGTCGATGAGAGAATCGCGGTGAAGAGTAACCGCTCGAACCAGTTCGTTGGGCGAAATCGCGATCCGGGCCGGGGGCTCGGGTCCAATTGCTGTGGCCCAAACCAAGATAAACAGCGCGACCCCGGCTAGGAAGACAATTCGCCTGTTGGATCCGCGCATACAAAAGGCTCGATTGGGAATTCTACACGCTCTGTCCACGAGCTTAGCAGGGATTGGATGAAAGGCGAGTGCGCCCTGGCATAAGCGGGGAGTGGACGCGACCAGTTGAACGTTGCATGTTCAATGCTGTCCAAGTTGCAACCCATGCGCTTATCCATTTTGATTCTGTGCTTGACAATCAGTACATCGTTTGCAGCGCAACCTGAGGTCGCCCCAACGCCGACTGTTCCCGCTGCGGCAGCCGAAGCAGGCAAGGACGTTGCGCATCAATTGAACAATGCGTTTGCGAAGGTTTTCGAAACCGTGGCGCCGAGCGTTGTGATCATTGAAATTTCAAAGAAAAACGACGGAAGCGAGAGTTCGCCATTCGACGATTTGTTCTTCCAAGGTCAACCTGACGAAAACAACCCGCGGAGGAACCCGGGCGTGCTGCGGCCGATCCAAAGCGAAGGCTCCGGCTTCATTATTCGACCGGACGGCTACATCTTCACGAACGTGCACGTGATCGAGGACGCGGACAAAATCGACGTGAAATTGCGGGATGGCCGGGAGTTTCAGGCGAAAGTCGTGGGCACCGATGAGAAGACAGATGTCGCGGTCATCAAAGTTGACGCCAAGGATTTGCCGGTCGTTCAGCTGGGCGATAGCGATGCGGTGCGCGTGGGGCAATTTGCGTTCGCCATCGGCGCGCCCTTCAAGCTGGATTACACGTTCACCTATGGGGTGGTGAGCGGCAAAGGCCGCAGCAAATTGCTCCAGGCGCGTGGCTATTCTATCTCGGATTATTTGCAGACCGATGCCTCGATTAATCCCGGTAATAGCGGCGGCCCACTCTGCGACATCGACGGCAAGGTGATCGGGATGAACACACTGATCAACGGCATGAATCGCGGTCTCGGCTTTGCCATTCCGATTAATATGGCCAAGGAGATCGGCGCCGAACTTATCGCTGGCCACAAAATCGTGCGGCCCTGGTTGGGAATTCGTATCGAGACACTGGGTGACGATTCCGAAATCCGCGATCTACTCAAGGGCGCCGAGAAAGGCGTAGTGGTGCGCATCATCGAAGCTAACGCGCCGGCCTATAAGAGCGACTTGCGGCCCTTTGATGTGATCACGCATGTCGATGGGGCGCCAGTGGAAACCGACTCGCAGCTTCAGCATGAGATTTTGAAAAAGAAGGTCGGTCAAAATGTCGAGCTGACCGTCTGGCGCAAAGGCCGGACAATCAAAGTGCCTGTTAAGACTGGCGAACTGCCCAGCGAGATCGCGCGCGCCTCAAATGAGTCGATTCAGCCAACCCAACCAAAGCAGCAAGGCGTCGGCAAATTTGGACTGCAGGTGCAGGAATTGACGAAGGACGTTGCAGACCGTCTGCACCTCCCTGTGCAGCAAGGGGTCATTGTGACGGATGTTGAAGACAACAGTCTTGCCGCGCAACAAGACATTCAGCGCGAGGATGTCATTACTGAAGTGGATGGCAAACCGGTTACCGACGTCCGATCATTCCGCGACGCGCTCAACAAAGCGGACCCGAGACGGGGCGTCCTTCTCTACCTCGATCGCAAAGGCGGCAAGACTTTTGCCGTGCTGAAAGCAGGGAACGGATAGCCGCGATCAGCTTTTACGGCTGCCGACGATCACAAGGACGATCCCGCCGACCAGACAGATGCCGCCGAGCACTGGCGGAAATGAGATGGTGTGCTCTTTTTCGGCGGTCGCCTGAATCGGACCGAATTCGAGCACCTTCTCGCGCTTGGTGTAGGTGAACCCGCCATATACCAGCGAAACGATGCCGATGATGATTAAAATGATGCCGACAATGCCGGCTGGTTTCATTGCTGCAAAATTACAGCGGACGCCGACCTTGGATCAAATTGATAATCAGCACCACAATGGCAAGCACGAGCAGGATATGAATAAACCCGCCCAGAGTATAGGAGCTGACCAATCCAAGGAGCCAGAGAATCAGCAAGATCACAAAGATTGTCCAGAGCATAAGGTTTCCTTTCGGTTAAGTCATACCTAGCTTCGTGTGAGGCAGTTCCGTTGCGCTTATTGGAACAGAGAAATTCATCATCGACGGCTAGAGCGCAACAATCAAGAAATGCAGTTAGCTTCTCACCCTCACAGGCATAGACTTCGGCACTATGAAAAAGAGATCACTCCTGCTATGTGCGCTCGTTGTGGGCCTCTTCTGCGAAGGGACTTCCCTGCGAGGCGCAGATCAACCGAAAGACAAAACGCGGTGGAAAATCACCGGCCAACTCGAAGAAGCCTGTTCCTGCGATGCCGCGTGTCCCTGTTGGTTTGGTTCTAAACCCACCAAGATGACCTGCAGTGGCGGACAGGTGCTTTTCATCGAGGAGGGCAACTACGGAAAAGTAAGACTCGACGGACTTGCCGTTGCGGGCATGGCGCAGAGCCCGGCGGGCCAGTCCATGATGGAGTCCTACGGAAACTGGAAGTTCGCCTATTTATACGTCGACGACAAAGCGAATCCGGATCAGCGCAAAGCGCTTGAAGCGATCGCCGGGGCGGTTCTGCAGCCGGGTGCGTCGAAGAAAACCGAAATTCGTTATGTCCCAATCACCCGAAAGATTGAGGGGAAAGAACATCAGATTACCATCGGGCAGTATGGAACTTTTCATGGTCACCTGATCGAAGGCGGCATGGGCGGTACGCCCAAGATCGTGAACCCGCCCGGCGCCGACCCGATCCATCACGAATACTGGCAGGGGCAGACCTCGAAAATGACTTACAACGATGCGGAACAGAATTGGTCCTGGGACAACTCGAACTACATGTTCGGCACCTTCACCGTGGATAATGTCCAATACGAAAAATTCACCGCTGGTCTCGCCCAGAAAATGGCGGAAATGAAAGGCCAAAAAACGCCGTGAGAAAAATAGGACCGACATTATAATCCCGAGACCAATGCAGTGGAGGGCGTCCGTGCCGTCAGCAACTTTGGGACACGACAAGCGTGTGCCCCTCCAAAGCGCCATGAGTTCTTGTAGTAGCCTTCGGGATGTGCGCGATTCAGGACGACCGGCCACCGTCGATCTTGCCTACCACCTCGCGCAAATTCCAGTCCGCCGCTTCGAGTTGCTGGCGCGCCGAATCATAATCGCACTGGGCTAACTCGGCGACAACACGCGTAGCGCGATCTTGTAGCTTCGCGCTGGTCGTGCGCAAATCGATCATCAAGTTGCCGCGCACTTTGCCTAGCATCACCATTGCGCCAGTGCTGATAATATTGAGTGCAACTTTTGTCGCCGTGCCCGCTTTCAACCTTGTCGATCCGGTAAGAATCTCCGGTCCAACCGCGAGATCGACTGCAACATCGACATTCACAGCAGACGCGTGAGGATTGCACGTCAGTAGCATTGTTGTCACGCCGGCGGATTTTGCCCAGGCTAGCGCACCAAGGACGAACGGCGTTCGACCGCTGGCCGTGATTCCAATCACAATATCGCCGTCTTTTACTCGGCGTTCGTTCAAAGCTAACGCGCCGGCGCCTTCCTCGTCTTCCGCGCCTTCCACACTTCGATAAAGCGCAGTCATACCGCCGGCTATGATCCCCTGCACAAGATCGTGCGACGCGCCAAACGTTGGTGGAATCTCGCTAGCATCAAGGACCCCGATGCGCCCGCTGCTGCCAGCTCCCACGTAAAACAAGCGGCCACCATTGCGCAGCGATTCGGTCACGATCTCAATGGCGCGCGTAAGATCGACAATCGCCCCGCGTAAGGCGTCTTGAACAAATTTCTCCTCCTCAACGAAAAGCTCGACTAGTTCGCGTGCGCTCAGTTTTTCCAAATTCTCTGAGCGCGGGTTGCGTTGCTCGGTCAGCGCCGCCGCCAGATTATCGATTTGCTCCTCAGAAAGCTTTGGCTGGAAAGTAACGTGATCACGCACCTCCGCTGCGAGCCATGCTGCACCAAGCTCTGGAGCGCGCTCGGCGATTGCCACGCGGGCATCGGGAAGGTTCTTTTTGAGTCTGCGTCGAAACGCGTGGGTATAAATTGAATCGCGGTAAAAAAGACCGCCCATCAGCATCACTTTCGGCGCGAGCAAGTGAAGACGGGAGGCGATCGTTTCGGTGTAATCGCAGAGGGCCTGAGCGCCATTTTCGATGATCTCGGTAATACGCGGGTCACCGCCGGCGGCGGCCTCAAAGACGACTCGCGTAAGCAGCGCCACTTCCATCTTATCCGCTGTCTGCGCCCAGCGAACGAGTTCATCAAAATTGTTCAACGAAAGCGCCTGCAAAATTTTTACCGTAAACGGCCGTTCCACCCGTTGCAGATCGTATTCGCGCAAGATCAAGCGCAGCGCCTGAATGGATAGAAAATAACCGCCGCCCGTGTCGCCAAGAATGTGTCCCCAACCGCCAGCTCTTTCGATTCGCTCGCCGCGACGGCCTGTCACCGACGAGCCGCTGCCGGCGCTCACCACGATGCCATCGCCGTGCTCGAGAGCGGCAGCGACGCCGGATTCGCGATCGCTGCCAGTTATGATTCTGGCATTTGGCCAGATTTCCGCGCAAAGTCGCGAAAGCGATTGTCGATCTTCGGCCGTGCCGCACCCAGCAAGAAAGACTCCGGCCCGATCGATTTCACGGGGAAGTTCACGAAAGATCGCTTTCAGGCGATCCGGCGTTTGCAAGCGGAAATTCGATGGCGGCAGTTTTCCCTGGCCGATAACGCCAAAAGTCGCATCCGTTCGTTCGACAAGACACCAGGCGGTTTTTGTGCCGCCGCCTTCTACTCCAAGAATTCGCTCGCCCAGTTTCACGATCCTTTATGCATACCTGCTTTTGCGGTAATTTGAAAGACTGACCGGGTCGGCGCGCTGCCCACCGTTGCCGAGATTTTGCACGCTCGTATCGTGCAGGATATTCATGGAAGAGAAGGAAGCCGCCAAGCGCATCCAGCAATTGCGGGAGGAAATCCGGAAGCACGACCGTCTTTATTACGAGGAAGCCGCGCCGATAATCAGCGATCGAGAATACGACCGACTGTACAAGGAGCTTGTCGATCTCGAAACGCAATTCCCCGATCTCATTACGCCGGATTCACCCACCCAGCGTGTCGGCGGAAAACCGCTCAAAGCGTTCGAGCAGGTCTCGCATGTCATACCGATGCTTAGTCTCGACAACACTTACTCTGAAGAGGAAGTGAAAAATTTTCATGCTCGCATCCGGCGGCTCTTACCGAACGAAGAGATCCCGGTAGTGATCGAGCCAAAAGTGGACGGCGTTGCGGTTTCGCTCATTTACGAGAACGGCAGGCTGCGCCAAGCGGCAACGCGGGGAGATGGAAACGTGGGCGACAATATCACGCAAAATATCCGGACGATTCGCTCCGTGCCGGAGCGCCTGCGCGATGCTGCGCCAAAACTCCTGGAAGTGCGGGGCGAAGTTTACATGGACAGGAAGGGCTTCGAAAAACTCAACGACGAACGCAAGAGGCAAGGCCTGCCGCTGTTTGCAAACCCGCGCAACGCGGCGGCTGGTTCACTCAAGCAACTCGACCCGGCGATCGTGGCGAAACGTCCGCTCGGTGTCGTGTTTTACGGAACCGGCGCAACCGAAGGACTGAATGTCGATGTTCACTCCGAAATTTTTCCGCTGCTCAAGAAGCTGGGCTTGCCGGCTACCGAGCGCTGGTGGGTGGCCGAGTCAGTCGAGGAAATCTTGGATGCGATTCACGAGCTAGACGGGATCCGTCATAATTTTGCTTATCAAACCGACGGGGCAGTGGTGAAAGTCAATTCATTTGCGCAACGCGAGCGGCTCGGTTTCACCGCGAAATCGCCACGCTGGGCGATTGCTTACAAATACGCAGCCGAACGGGTAGAAACGCGTTTGCGCGACATTGTGATTCAGGTCGGTCGCACTGGAATTTTGACGCCAGTCGCAGTGCTTGAGCCGGTGCTGGTAAGCGGGAGCACCGTGGCTCGCGCTACGTTGCACAACGAGGATGAAATCAAGCGCAAAGACATCCGCGTCGGCGACACCGTGGTGATCGAGAAAGCTGGCGAAGTAATTCCCGCGGTGGTCACAGTTGTGAAATCGAAGCGTCCGCGCGATGCGAAGCCGTTTGATTTTGCACGGCACATTCACGGCAAATGCCCCATCTGTGGCGGCCCCATCCGGCGCGACCCGCAGTTTGTCGCATGGCGCTGTGAAAATCTACGATGTCCGGCACAGACAACACGGCGCGTAGAATTTTTCGCCGCGCGCAGCGCGCTCGACATCGAAAGCGTGGGTGGAATTGTGGCAGACAAACTGGTTGAGGGTGGACTCATCCGCGAGCCACTTGATCTGTTTAAGCTAAAGACCGAACAGCTCGCTAAACTAAATCTCGGGACGGATGAAGCGCCACGCGTGTTCGGCGAGAAGAATGCGACCAAAGCGATTAAGGCGATCGAGCGCGCCAAAACTTTGCCGCTTTCGCGCTGGCTTTTCGCCCTGGCAATTCCCGATGTGGGAAAAACCACCGCAACGCAGCTCGCCCAGTTTCACGACAACATCGACGACGTGGCCCATTCACAATTGCTCCTCGATGTTTTGAAGTATCACCAGAAGCGAGACCAAAAGGAATCTGCCAGAGAAATCGCCGAACGATTAATCAAGGCTGGTTTTGCCGAGCGCTCCAAGAGCAAAGCGGAAAAGGACGGCATCGTGACCGAAGTGGGGCCGGTGGTCGCACAGAGCGTTCTGGACTTCTTCGCGTCGACGACAGGAAAGAAAATTCTGCGACGACTAAGTGAACTCGAAATTCAGCCAAAGAGCGAAAAAATCTCGGCGAAGAAAGCAGCCGAATTGCCGCTGGCCGGAAATACTTTTGTGTTGACTGGAACGCTACCTTCGATGACGCGCGACGAAGCAAGAAAAAAAATCGAAGCGCTCGGCGGGCACGTCAGCAGTAGCGTGAGTAAGAAAACCCATTACGTCCTCGCCGGCACCGAACCGGGCAGCAAGTTCGATAAGGCCAAACAACTCGGCGTAAAGATTATCGACGAAGCGGAGTTTCGAAAAATATTACCGCGCTGAACTTGGCACTCCTGTCCGCTAGGGCGTGTGTTGTGCCTCGGACTCGAGCTTGAGGGGAATGGAGCGATTTGCCTCAGCCGCTGCCGATGTAGGAAGCGGCGTACCGTCAGAAAGCATAGGCACGTTCTTGCTGGCCGGATGAAGATCGGCCTGCACTTCGAATGTCAGTTTCTTATTTCCGCGCGCAACTGTGATCGGCACAATGTCGCCGGCGGTAATGAAAAACGATGCATCCAGCACATCTTCCGGCTGAGTTACTTTTTTTCGTCCCACTGACAAAAGAACATCGCCAGATTTGATTCCGGAACGGGCCGCCGGCGTGCCGCCCATGATCTGTGTCATTTCCGCGCGCGAACCTTCCACCGGTTGAGCGGCCTCCGAAACATTGATCCCAATCCAGCCGTGCCTGGGCTCACCGAAACGAACAAAATCGCTGCGGATTTTCTCTGCAGCTTCGATCGGCACTGCATAGCAAGCCGAATTGTTTTCAAGGCTGCTCACAACAATCCCAACAACTTCCCCTTTCATGTTCAGCAGCGGCGCGCCAGCTTCCCCTCGCTGGGTGGGCAGATTGACGCGCAGATGCGTCGTCGAAAAATAGCGGCCCAGACATTTGTGGTCGAAACCGGCGACCATGCCGAAATTCGGCGTTTCGGGTAAATCCAACGGGAAACCCACTGCGACGACAGGCGTCGTCACTTCCAGTCCCTCCGATTTTCCAATCGGCAAGGCCGGCGTGGCAGCGTCGATCTTCAACATCGCAGTGCCGCTGCGGATATCCGCCACGAGTTGACGCGCGGGATATTTTTTACCCGCAAACTCGACGGTAAAATTATCCGCTTCCCCGCCTACTGTGTAGGCGGTGTAAAGCGTGCCGGTAGGATCAATGAAAAATCCGGTGCCGCAAATTGGGCTGTGCTGGTCGAGACCATGAATCTTAACCACCGCTTTGCCGGCGCGTTCGAAAATTTCTTTGACCTCGTGACTAATCACCGCCGCAGACTGCTCTTGAGCGTAAAGCAAACTCGCGCCTGAGCAGAAAACTAATGCGACTGCAAGTTTAATGTGGCGCGACTTTGCAAATTGCGACGCCGAAATGGGCAACTTAAAACGTTGCGCCACACCTCGACGACAGCCGGAACTAGAATCTGAACGTCGGTTCATAACTCACGGGGACGGTATCGAGCACGTAACGGGGCGTCGTCGCCCGGTGAGTCTGGGTGCTGGCATCGAAACGGCGAAGCGGCTGCATCCGGAAGATCCGCCCAGCCACGGGAGACGCCAGCGTCCATTCTCCTTCCGTATGTGTCGATGTGGATAATGCCGGCGAACTTTGTAACGCGACCTGAGTGGTCTCCGGTTGTTGATAAATCTTCAACGAAATAACTGCGGCACAGACCAACACTGCGGCGGCAGCCGCCGGATAAGAAGCCAACGAGCGAACATTTAATCGGAGCATCAAGTCTTGAGCGCGATCCAGACAAATTCGCCAAAGCGGCTGACGCAGCAATTCATCACGCTGCCGGCGATGGAATTCGTGCAGGAAATTTTCGAAATAACCAGGCGGTGGTTGCTCATAGCGCTTCAACCGAAGCAGCTTCGCGATTTCGTTGTCGTTGAATTCGTCCATTTCAGCTCCGGTTAAGAAACAGGATTTTTCCGAAATTCGTCCAGATAATTTTGCAGTTGCCGATTCGCGTAGAAGAGCCTCGAACGTACCGTTCCTTCCGAAACACGCAAGATTTTACTGATCTCCGCGTGAGGCATTCCCTGGATATGGAACATGGTGACCACGGCTCTGTGATCATCAGACAATTTCATCATGGCCTCGTTCAATCTTCGCTGCAGCTCGGAAAGGTCCGCTTCCCGCACTGGACTGCTCGTCGCTGTGGCCTCGAGGAATTCTTTGTCGTTTTGGATGCTGGCATCCACATCGTCCAGGCTCAGTTGAAAACGGCGGCCGCGTTTCTTGAGAAAATTCAGCGTCATGTTCACCGCGATGGAATGGATCCAGGTATAAAAGGTCGATTTACCGCGGAACCCACGGATCGCTTTGTAAGCTTTGGAAAAAATATCCTGTAAAAGATCGTTCGTGTCCTCGTGGTTCGCGGTCATGTTGTAAACCAAGCCGTAGAGCCGCGGAGTATATTTGATCACGAGTTGATCGAATGCGCTGGCGTCGCCGGATTGGGTGCGCGCCACTAACTCCTGATCTTCATCCGTCCTCGGCTGGTCCATCGCCTGTCGCTTAGACTTAGCACGCGCGCCGAGACTCGACGATAACAAATCGGAAATTCGCCGAGCAGGTTCGCCGCAGCGAATTCGTCCGGTGGCGGATAAGGCAATAACTCGATCCATTTTCTTGAACCGTGAGGTCGATCACCGCCGATCGCGGAGCGACATTAGCCAGAGCAAGTTCCCCAACGCAGCGATAAATGCCGCCACATAAGTGAGCGCGGCTGCGTTCAAGACATTATTGACACCGGCAACTTCCCGCCCCGGCTGCACGATGCCCATCTCGCGCAAAATAATTTTTGCGCGCCGCGAGGCGTCGAACTCCACCGGCAACGTGATGAGCTGGAAAACCAGCAGAATCAGGTAGCAATAAATCCCGAGGGTGATCAGACCGGTGATTCTAAAAAACAAGCCGCCGATGATGATGAAGGGCAGCATTTGCGATGCGATCATCGTCACCGGCACGATCGCCATGCGCGCCTTCAACGGAGCGTAAGCTTTCGCGTGTTGGATCGCATGCCCGGTCTCATGCGCAGCAATGCCCACGGCCGCGACCGACGGCGTATGGTAAACGTTGCTCGACAAATGCAGTTTTTTGCGTGTGGGATCGTAATGATCGCCAAGGAAATCGTTCGTCTCCACAACATCGACATCATGAATCTGCGCCGCTTGCAGGATTTCGCGCGCGCACTCGGCGCCGGTAATGTTTGCGCTATCGCGCACCTTGCTCCACCGGCTGAACGCGCTGCTTACCCGAATCTGGGCCCAAATTCCAATGATCAACGGAATGCCGATATATAGCAGCCAGTGGGACCCTAAACCAAAACCGTACGGATAATACATATCGATTTTAATTTAACCCGCCAAAGCGACTTGTCACTCTGCCGCTGCGAAATTAGACGCGAAACCGCAGTGCGCGTTCATTGCCCCACCGTCATTCTGAGCGGAGCGAGGAACCTCCCACAGGGTGAATTGATCACGCTCCGGCCTGAGCGTGTCGCATGTTTGGTCGGCGAGATCCTTCGCACTGCTCAGGATGATCGCGATGTAGGCTTGTTCAAATCTCCAATTGTTTCGGAAACCGCGACAGGATTTTGCAGCCTGTCTTTGTGACGACCACCACATCTTCCTGACGCGCTGCGCCCACTCCCGGATAATAAAGGCCAGGCTCAACCGTCAGTACTTGTCGATCTTTTAACGTCACCTTTTGCAAACGCGGATGCTCGTGAATCTCTAGTCCCAGCCCGTGACCGGTCCCATGGAAAAATCCGACGCGCCGACCTTTGCGCACCTCGGTCGGAAAACCGCGCTTGGCGAAGAAATCCTGAATGGCTTTATGAATTGTCATCCCATCGACTCCTGCCTTGATCTTCTTCAAAGCCAGCGCCTGGCCGGATTTCACTGCATTCCAAAGTTTGCGCTGGGCGTCGCTTGCGCGCCCGCGCAAAACCGTCCGGGTCATGTCGCCAAAGTAGCCGCTCTTGGCGTCCCGAGGGAAAACGTCGAGAATGATGAGGGAGTCGGCATAAAGCGGACCGAATCCGCGCTCGTGCGGATCACAGGCTTGATCGCCGCCGGCAACAATTGTGCCTGTCGGAATGCCGCCCGCCCACAAAATCGCGGAATCAATTTCGGCGCGCAGCATTTCCGAGGTCAAAGTTTTGCCGTTCCAACGCAATTTTTTTCCCGGGCCAGGTTTCGAGGCTCTCAAAATTCCGATTGCGCGCCGAAGTCCCATTTCGGTAATTCGCAACGCGCGGCCAATCATCTCGATCTCCTTGTTCGATTTCGCTTCGCGTTCCGGCCAGAAAAGCCCATTTGTCGCGCGAACACGGATTTTGTTTGCGGCTAGTTCCTGCGCGTAGGCGAGCGGAAAATTTGCCGGAACGATTGTCGATCTTACGCCGCGCTTTCGCAGAAAATGCGCGAGCACTTTTTCGTACGGCGGCGTCTTTTTTGATTTTCCCTGCACCTCGCGTTCAAGCTCGCTGAACATGACAAATTCATCTGCATCGGCCTGTTTGCGTCCGCGATCAATTTCCAAGTCGCTCAGGACCAGCGTACGTTTCCCATTTCGCTCAAGAAAAATAAATGGATCAGGCGCCCAAAACTTCGTGGCGTAAAGCATGTCGGGATCGGTCTCGCTGGCCGCAACGATAAGACGGGCCTTCCCATTTCGAATTCCGGATTTTCGATTTCGGATTTTCATTTAACTCCTTCGCACTTCCAATTGCTTTCGCAAAATCCAATGCAGCAGCGCGAGCAAACCGAAGGTTGATACAATCAGAACAGCTGTGTTGAAAGCAAACGCGCTGATCCTGATTCCGAAATAATGCTTCTGTGCGCCGAAAAAAACATTCGGCCGATTGCCGCGGCGATAATCGCTTTGCTCCATCTCGGCGTTCGAGATCAGATCCGAGACTTTTTGGTTGACGTAGATTTGCTCGGCTGTAATTGGGCCGATCGCGCCCTTGAAAAGCGCGCGGTCAAACGGCCGTTTGCGATCGAGAATTTGATCGACTAAGCCGAGGTAGCGATCCAGTTCGCCAACCGATTTCGCCTCGATACCGGAAAGCAGCGCCAGCGTCTCCTTTAAATCCTCCAGCCGTTTACTTTCCGCGGGATCTTGCCGATGCCTGGCGACAATCCGGTCGATCTCGCGCTGCGCTCGGTCTTGCCGATGGGTAAGCGGGTTGAGCTTAGCCTGCGCCAGAACCATCTCGTCGTACGACCAACGCATAGCGACGAATTGACAAACAAACGGCACCTGCAGCTTGCTCTCCATCTTCTTGCTTTTCTCCGTACTGGGATGTTCGGAAAACCAATGTGAAAGCGCATAAAGCAGCGCGAGGTTCCGGTTCATGTCCTCGTATTTGATGAGCGCGCCGCCCATGATGATCTGCGGAATTAAGACTAGCGGGACAATGTTGGCTGCTGTTTTCGGATCGGCGACGAGCGAGGAAATAAGTAGGCCGAGCGAGACGCCGCTCATCGCGGTCATGAACATGATTCCCAGGTAAATCCAGAACATCGCGCGGATTTCGAGGACGTAATTACCGATCAGCACAAAGAGCACGCACTGAATAAGGGCGAACACAGCGAGGGTCAGCGTTTTGGCAATCACATAGTAAGAAAGACGCACATCGAGATTGCGCTCCCGCTGGAGCACGGCGCGGTCGCGGATGATATCGTCGGCACTGTTTGTCAGGCCTAGAAACATGGCAACAATCAGGCCGAGGAAGAGAAACGTCGGAATATGATAAGCAGAGGCGAAATCGTACGTCCCGCTTTCCGAGTAGCGCAGAATAGTCGCGATGAGCAACGCCAATACGGGCGAAACGCAGATCGTGATGACCAGGTTGGCGCGATTGCGCAATTTGCTTATGAACGCCCGGCGCAGAACTGTGCGGAACTGCGTCCATTGGTCGTGCCAGCGAAATGGGAGACGTTTCCTTTCGGCTGGAGCAGCGGGCAGGGGCGCGACTGGTTCCTGGCGCAGAGAAACCTGTTTGACGTCCTGGATTAGTCGAAACGCTTCGTACTTGTCCCGCCAGAATTCCGGCGAGTAACGGCGTGAAGGCACGAGCTGGCCCCGACTGTTTTCCTCGTAAATAACGTCGCCGCTCAGATCGCGCAGCGGCGTCTCCAGCACATCAAAAATGAACTCAGGTCGCGTCGTTCCACAGGATGGACACGCGCCGAGTTCCGCACCGAATTGATGCTGGTGCTCCGCTTCCGCAAAATAACGGAGCATCTCCGAGGGTGTGCCAAAAAAGACGAGCCGGCCGCCTTTATCGAGCAGCATGGCCTTATGGAACATCTGGAAAATTTTCGAACTCGGTTGGTGAATGGTGACGACGATGATCTTGTTGTGCGCCATCCCACGGATGATCTCCATCACATGCTCCGAGTCCTTCGAGGACAAACCGGAAGTCGGCTCATCGAAAAGATACACGTCCGACATGCCGATCATATCGAGCCCAATGTTGAGGCGTTTGCGCTCGCCGCCGCTTAATATTTTCCTGTCCGCGCTACCGACCACTGCGTCCCGGCGTTCGTTAAGTCCCAGCTCAATTAGCTTTGCATCCAATCGCCGAACGCGATCGCGCCGCGAGAGGTGCGGCGCGCGAATGGCCGCTGCGAACTGCATATTCTCGCCGATGGTCAGATGCTCGTCGAACGCGTCCTGCTGCGGCATGTAACTGATGTAGTGCTTCAATACGTCGAGATTTCGGTAGAGGGATCGCCCGTTGAGAACAATGTCGCCGCTGGTGGGCTGAAGCTGCCCAGCCAGCACTCTCAGCAGCGTGCTTTTCCCTGAACCGCTCGCGCCCATCACGCAAACCAGCTCGCCACGCGTTACGTTAAACGAAATCCCCTCTAGTACGATTTCCCCCTTGCCAAAACGGTGCGTGACTTCATTCACCTCGAGAGTGCGGATGATGTTGCGCTCTTCCTCGATGATGCGTTCAGAAAAGTTGCACCGCAAAAACTGTCCGACATCGATTCGAATGGTGTCGCCGTCTTTGAGCGCTCCGGTGGTGCGCACAGGCGTCTCGCCCACCATGATCGGACGATCGGATTCGATGACTTCCAGCAAACCGACCCGCTGGTCGTAATCGCAAAAAATCTTCAGCAACACATCGCCACTTGTGCCCGGCGAAAGTAGAATATCGTCGGCTTGCAACCGGCTCGGATCGTTCGAAACCAAATATTCCGACTTGGAAGCTTTCAGTTGGAACCGGCCGCCAAGTGCGCGAGCTCGCCGGCGCAGATCGATGAAATCCAGCTCGGTGTCATTATGGAAAATGATCTTGTCTTCCAAGGTCGCTTCGACCTTCGTGCCCGCCTTGAGTCGCACTCCGTTGAGCTCCGCATCGACATCGCGCAAGGCCTTGACGCGCACTTTCAACCCGAAAGTGACCCGGAGCGAGCTTTCCCGCGTGCGCGAACGCTCCAGTTCCACTTCATCCGCGTCCTTGCTTACCCGAACGAAAATCTGCGGAAGCGAAACGTTCTTCTTCGCATTGAAATACTGAGCTAGTTCCTGATAGCTGAGCACCTGATCGCCAACCAGAATCCTCTGCCCGGGATAAATTCGGCAGAACCCGCCGCGCACCAGCGGCCTCCCACGTACCGACACGTTCAGTCCGCTGTAATTTTTCAGCAAAATAAGATCGTGATAACGAAACGCCATCAGACGATCGTTATTGGTGAGATTCTTGACTATCACATCCGCGTGGCCGTCTGCTCCAAACGAGAGTGATTCGAGTGGCGACGCGCCGTGCTGGTAGATCGCTGGATCGGAATCCTCCGACGCATTGAGTTGATAAACGATGTCGATCGCTTGCGCAGCCATGCCGAGCTGAGACATAAACGAATAAAACGCGACGACTTGTTCCTGCTTCAGACCCGCTTGCGAGATCAAGTCGTAGAGTTGGACTCCGAGCATGATCTTGCGCTCCGTGCTTAACTGCGCGCTGAGTTTTTGCGCCATAGCGGCGAGGTCCTGGTGCTCGTAGAGCGCCTGCCGGAACAACTGTCTCAATTCCGAGTAAACCGCATCCGGGTAATCGTAACGCAAAAAACCAAGGCTCGAGTCAATCTCTTCCTCGAGCAGAACTCCGTCTGCTTTGGTGAAACTCGCCAGAACTTGAATCAGCAGCGGCAGTAGGTTCGGCCCCTCGGAGACGCTTCGCGGCTTGCGCAAGGCCCGGCGCACCAAACGGCGGCCAGTACGCCGCACCCGATAGGCAAGCGGTGTCACGCGCTGCACCGCGCGATCGATTTTATCTGCAACCGATGAGACCAGTTCCGTCATGTCAATGTTCGAACTGAGATTTTACCAGAACCGACGAGCGACGCAATGCGCGGTCACGATACATAGGGCGAGGTGAACCCCGCTATTTTGCATTGGCATTTGTTCATGGTAGCTTTTTTATGTTGCTAAGCTCCAATTTTATTTATGGCTCAATCCGATCGTAACTCTCAACGGGAGAACAAATCCCGCGGGAACGAACCTAATTTTAATTGGCGCGGCATCATCCTGCTCGCGATTGGGTTCGGCTGCATCGCGCTGGCGATGCTCTATTTCCGCGGCGGAATGCAGCCGGTCGAAGACGTTCCCTACAATCGTTTTCTTGAGCTGCTGGAAAACAAACAGATCGTCAACGACAAGAATTATCCGCTCCAACTGGTGGTCGAAGATGGCCGGCCCACTCAGACCCTGCGCGGCGTTTACGTTCGCCAGGGGGTAGGTCCAGCGCCTGCCCAGCAAGTCCCGTTTAAAACAACGGTCTATCTGAGTTTCACAAATGATTTGCAGCAAAGACTCGCTGCTGCCGGCATTCAGCCCGCCATCAAAACTGAATCGAATGTGCTGGCCCAAACCGTAGTCGGTTTTCTGCCAATCGCACTTTTTCTTCTCGTCCTTTACTTTCTGTTTCGCCAGCAGATCCGCATGGCCGGGAAAGGCGCGCTCAATTTCGGGAAATCGAAAGCGCGCATGCTTGCTCGCGACAAAAACAAAATCACGTTTCGCGATGTCGCAGGAGTCGAGGAAGCGAAGGATGAAGTGCAGGAGCTTGTCGAGTTTTTGCGTGACCCGAAAAAATTTCAGAAACTCGGCGGCCGTATTCCAAAAGGCGTTCTGATGGTTGGCCCGCCCGGCACGGGCAAGACGCTGCTGGCGCGCGCGATCGCGGGCGAAGCAGACGTCCCGTTCTTCTCCATTAGCGGCTCGGATTTCGTCGAAATGTTCGTCGGCGTCGGCGCGTCGCGTGTCCGCGACATGTTCGAGCAAGGCAAGAAATCCGCGCCGTGCATCATTTTCATCGATGAAATTGACGCCGTGGGCCGTCACCGTGGCCATGGTGTTGGCGGCGGGCACGACGAGCGTGAGCAAACATTGAATGCGTTGCTCGTCGAGATGGACGGCTTCGACACGCAGGAAGGCGTGATCATCATCGCTGCCACGAACCGGCCCGACGTGCTCGATCCCGCGTTGCTACGACCGGGACGTTTCGATCGCCAAATCACCGTCAATTTGCCGGACGTGAAAGGGCGCGAGGAAATTCTGCGCGTTCACGCCAAAAAAGTGAAACTTGCGGAAGGTGTCGATCTTGCCGTGGTCGCACGCGGCACGCCCGGTTATTCCGGTGCGGAACTCGCGAATGTCATTAATGAAGCCGCGTTGCTCGCTGCCCGGCGCGGATTAAAAGGAATCACGCTCGCCGAATTGGAAGAAGCCCGCGACAAAGTCCGCTGGGGCAAGGAGCGTCGGAGTCTGGCGCTCAGCGAAAAGGAAAAAGAGAACACCGCGTATCACGAAGCCGGCCACGCGCTGTTGCTCGAACTTCTCCCGCACACTGAGCCGCTGCACAAAGTCACTATCATCCCGCGCGGCCCCTCGCTTGGATCGACCATGTGGTTGCCGGAGGAAGATAAATACACTAATCGCAAGAACGAATTGCTCGCCGGTCTAGCTGTGAGCATGGGCGGCCGCGTTTCCGAAGAAATCGTGTTTGGGGACATCACAAATGGCGCGCGGGGCGACATCAAAATGGCGACGGCGATTGCGCGCCGGATGGTTTGCGAATGGGGCATGAGCGAGAAAATGGGCATGGTCGAATACGGCGACCACGAGGATTACGTTTTCCTCGGACGCGACATCTCGCGCGCACGCGATTACAGCGAAGCGACTGCCGAACAGATCGATCAGGAAGTGAAAAAACTCCTCGATGACGCGTATCAACTGGCGAAGAAAACGCTCATTGCGAATCGCGACAAGCTCGAAGTAATCGCCAAAGCGCTGCTCGAATACGAAACGCTCGACGGCTCGCAGATTAAGGAGATCGTCGAGCACGGCCGCTTAATTAATCCGCCACGAGGCGCCACGCCGCCGCCCGACAAAAAAATGCCGACTGAAAAACCGCCCAAGCAAGTTGTCGCTTCGCCTGACGTCACCCCGCCCCTCCCCGGCGCCCTCGGCGGCGCACCCGCGTAGGCAGCACGCGCGCCCCTCGCGTTCGCGAACCTCTCAGTCCAACGGACTTTTGACTGCAAGGCCGGGGCGGTTCAGTACATGCGTGTAGATCATTGTTGTGCTCACGTCTTTGTGCCCCAAGAGCTCTTGGACAGTGCGAATATCATAACCGTTCTCAAGCAAATGAGTCGCAAGTGAGTGTCGCAGCGAATGACACGTCGCTGGCTTGGAAATACCTGCAGCGCGCACGGCTTTTTTCACGGCATCTTGCAAGAGACTTTCGTCCGTGTGGTGGCGTTGCTCGACCGGCTCGCCCGGATTAACTCGGGCACGAGGATCGACCGACAAGCGCGATGAGGGGAAGACGTACTGCCACGCCCATTCGCTGGCTGCATTTGGCGATTTGCGCTCGATCGCACCCGGCAGATACACGGTGCCGAAACCCGCTTCCAAATCCTCCTCGTGCTGCGCTTTGATTTTTTGCAGATGGCGTTCCAATGGTTTGGCTAGATTCACCGGTAGCATCGTCACCCTGTCTTTACCGCCTTTGCCGTCGCGAACCGTGATTTGTGCAGATAATGTAGATCGACGTCTTTTTAGCCCGTGAGATACCTACGCAGCCGCGTTTTGACGTAACGCTTGCCCCACGCAGTCTTCAGGTACTTTTCACGCTGCGCCGCATCGCCCCGGTTCAGGCAACCTTCCCAATAAATTAGCTCAAACGGTCCGCGTCTCTTAGTCGAGCTGACAAGACCCGCGTGGTGTGCTTGCAGTCGGACAGTAAATTGCTCGTTAGCCCGACATAAAACTGCTGGTCGGCGAGCGAACGCAAAATATACACATAGTGCTTAGGCATCTTTCGTTTATCTCACGGGCTGAACACGCAAACGGACGCATTCCATTAGACGTAGGCCGCTGCCATAAAGCAATCCTGCCATCAGGCGATGTGTTCCGTGAAGGTTCGCGAAAATTTTATGCACTTCGTCGCGAGTCAAGACAACCGGCAAACGCACCGGTCTTTTCGCGCGCTCCACGCCTTTGAGCCAGCCCATCTCTTGTTTGAGCACTTCTTTGTAAAGAAAAAGCAGTGCGCTCAACGCTTGATTTTGTGTCGAAGCGGCCACGCCGCCGTCACGCGCGAGATGGGTGAGAAACTCCGTCACCTCCGTTTCCGCCATATCGCGCGGGTGCCGTTTATGATGAAATAAGATGAAGCGCCGGATCCAGTGGATATAACTTTGCTCGGTGCGGATGCTAAAATGCTTTAGCCGAATTACGTCGCGAACCTGATCGAGGAGTTTGGGTTTGTTTCGGGTGAACTTATCGGATAGAGTCGGCGTCATGTCCGGCATTTTTCTGGTCCCTACGAGGGAAAGCAAGCGGATAAGGCCGGAAAAACCCGTAATTAAAGGCGGGATTTTCCCGTCGAATTCTCGTTAGGTCTTTGCAAGCCGTGAGACGCCCCGCTCGAAAGCATCCGGTCAGATACGCTACGACTCTGCGGCTGGAACGCGAGGTTTACGCTAACGCAGCTCGCCTCTTTCTCGATGCGTGCATGCTATATGCAAACCGCTCATTTGCGAGTGCGTACGCCTTGGGGATCCTCGCTCTTGAAGAAGTTGGCAAGGTTGAGATGATGGACCACGTGTGCTTTGAAGCTGTGTTAAACGACGGAAGCTTCCGCCTGAAATCCGATAGGATGGATCATCTCTTCTCTAGAAGAATGTTCTATTGTCATCCGAACAAACAAGCTTGGGGAGTAAACAGTCCTCGCAGAAAGCGCGTTCCGGCTGTGGAACGGCTCATTGATGATCGCAATACTCTCGACCGGCATAAGCAAGATTCTATTTACGTCGGATTCACCCAAGGCCGCATCCGCTCGCCAGCGCGATTCGGCGCTACGCACGCACATCGTCAGCTTCGTTACGTTTTGGGCGCGTTCGAACGGCTTGGCGATTTGCCATTTTACGGAGTATTCGAGGAATCCACACGGAGCACCAAAAAGGAAGCGAAACGAGTCTGTGACGAGTTGCGTGTAGCATTTGAGGGATTGCGTTCTCCTCGGCACCGTGGGACCTAACCATTCGATGGAGCCAACCGCTACCCGACGTCTGTTCAGATTTCAGATGACTAAACCACGTTCACTTCGGGCGCCGCTCGCTCTCGGTAGCGGCGGCTCATCTTGTTCTCGTTAGGCCTCTTTCACCACATGCAAACCTAGCTATGAATCCAATGCCAGAATCAACTCCAACTCCAATCATCACTGCTGCCGGCACAGGCACGATATGGAACGTCGTCGGCGACAACATCACCTGCAAGGTGTCCGGCGATCAGACGCAGGGCGCTTACGCCGTCGTTGAGGAGATGAGTCCACCTCAAGGCGGTCCGGCTTTGCATTTGCACAGGCGCACAGACGAGATCTGTTACATCCTCGAAGGCGAATATCAGGTCGTTTGCGGGAACCGCACATTCAACGCCCCGCAAGGCACTGTGTTCGTCGTGCCGAAGAGCGTGCCTCACAGCCTCCGCAACATCTCAGCCGCGACCAGTCGAGTCCTCGTTACCCTCATACCTGGCGGATTCGAGAAGTTCTTCGCACAAGCGAACGACATTACCGATCCTGCGAAGGTCATGGAAATCGCGAAGCATCATGACGTCGAGTTCTTGCCGCCAAAGACCTAACCAATCGCTGGAGCCAACCCAGCACTTTGTTGTAAGCTCTCGATGATGCGCAGCCGAATTTTCAAAGTGCTGGGTGGCTCAGCTTCATCTCGTTAGATCGTATTCGCTCATCGTGAAGACACACGTGCTCATTTTGGTGGCGTTGCTCGTCGTTCCATTGTTCTGCGCGACTTCGTATATCCGCGAGTTCATTGCGGTCGACAGCGCACTCGATAGTGGTGCATCATACGATTACGTCGCTGGCCGAGCGGACTACACCACGAATCACATATTCATTCCCTTTTCTCATCGCCATCGCACACTCGTCGTTTCTTCGGGCGTTCTGCTAGCAGCCGCAGTTGTTTACGGCTCTTTCGCCATATCAGGGATGTTGCGAAGCCGTGCGATCTAACCAATGGCTGGAGCCAACCGCTGGCCGTTGTGAAGTCCAGGTTTGATTTTATGAAGCAGTTCTCAATGTTTGGCACACTCGCCGCCGCCAGCGGTGGCCGAGCTTATTCTCGTTAGGCGCACTTACCGCATGAGCATCGAATCCGACATCGTTGAGCGAGTGAACCGCGCAGCGTCCAAAAAGCAAAATTCCTATCAGTGATACCAAGCAAAAATGACCAAAACCGCTTCTAAGATCCGTTTCAGAGCGAAACTCTTCCGGCCGGCGGCCACCGCGAAGGTCGGCTCTTGGACCTTTCTTACCCTACCAAAGGACGCCAGTGCGAAGCTCCCCTCGCGGGGCATGACGACGGTCGAAGGCACCATCAATGGCTTCCCCTTTCGAGCCACGCTCGAGCCAGACGGCCAAA
>WNGL01000599.1_pt1 | contig 45964 bp, 40 predicted proteins | sample 5400591 | NCBI WGS metagenome assembly WNGL01 (sample SAMN13153377, study PRJNA577476) | soil metagenome | isolation source: 80 cm soil or saprolite under Garry oak tree replicate 1 | place: USA:California | collected 2016-06-15 | reverse complement strand
GCTCGCTGACGCTCGCTCATGCCGGATCTTCGCTTCGCTGCGGTCCGGCATGAGGCTCCGGGGCGCTGAGCCCATGATTCGCTCGCTGACGCTCGCTCATGCCGGATCTTCGCTTCGCTGCGGTCCGGCATGAGGCTCCGGGGCGCTGAGCCCATGATTCGCTCGCTGACGCTCGCTCATGCCGCCCGCCCTCCCGTCCCTGTCGTCGTTAATCACGCGGCGGCGGGTCCCGCGGGTTGCCCGGGTTCGGGTTCGAGTGCGTCAAGGGCCAGATGCCAGGGGTACGCGTCGATGCGGGTTTCCGCGGTGCGCGGCGGGTGGGGTACCGCGACGCCCGGTCCGAACAGCACCGTCACGCCGCACGCGCGCAGCTCCGCGAGGCTGCGGGCGAAGACCCGGTTCGCGGCCAATGCGGTGTTGACGAACGGCAGGACCACGATGGGGGTACCGAGGCCGGTCAGCTCGGCGAGCAGGCTCAGGACGTAGGTGTCGCTGATACCGGCGGCCCACTTGTTGATCGTGTTGTACGTCGCCGGCGCCACGATGACCGCGTCGGCCGGGATCCGCGGCTCGTGGGCCGGCCGGTACCCGGTCCGGACCGGCTCGCCGAGCAGCCGTTCCAGCCCGGCCAGGTCGACGAAGTGCTCGCAGGCGGTGGCCGTCGCGATGACCTGGACGCCCCAGCCGCGCGCCAGCGCCTGGGTGACGAGCCGATCGACGTGTGCCGCCGGCGCCGCCCCGCACACTACGCTGTAGAGCACCCCGCGGGTGGTCATCGTGTGCAGGGTATTCCTTACGGCCGGCATCAGCGACCGTCAGTATCGTGGGACTGTGCCGCCCGACCTCGACGCATGGGAGCCATGGCGGCCGGCGGAGCTCGCCGCCCGGTTGGCCACCTACGATCTGACCTGGTACGTCGCCGGTGGCTGGGCGCTGGACCTCTGGTACGGCGAGCAGACCCGCGAGCACGAGGACATCGAGTTCGCCATCCCGCGTACCGGCTTCGACCGGCTCCGTCGCCACTTCGCCGGCTTGGAGCTGTATGCCGCTGGAAATGGTTCGGTGGACCGGCTGGCGCCGGACGGCGCGCCGGACCCGGGGTACCGGCAGGTCTGGGTGTTCGATCCGGCCGCCCGCCGCTGGCGTACCGACATCTTCCTGGACCCGGGCGACGGCGATACCTGGGTCAGCCACCGGGACCGACGGCTGCGCCGGCCCTACCGCGAGGCGGTCGCCCGGACGGCCGACGGCATTCCTTACCTGTGCCCGGAGGTCGTCCTGCTCTACAAGGCCAAGGCGCGGCGGGACAAGGACGAAGCCGACTTCGACCGGGCTCTCCCGCGGCTGGACCCGCCGGCCCGGCGGTGGCTCGCCGGTGCGCTCGACCTGCTCCACCCGGGGCACGGGTGGCGCCCCCGGATAACTGACGTACCCGGTCGTTACGCTTAACGGCGATGGCCTACCTCGATCATGCCGCGACCACTCCGATGCTCCCGGAGGTGGTGGAAGCCTACGTCGCGGCGTCCGGGACGGTCGGTAACGCGTCGTCGCTGCACGCGGCCGGACGGCAGGCCCGGCGCCGGGTGGAGGAGGCGCGCGAGCAGCTGGCGGCTGCCGTCGGCGCCCGCCCATCCGAAGTGATCTTCACGAGTGGTGGCACCGAGAGCGACAACCTGGCGGTCAAGGGCATCTTCTGGGCGCGGCGCGCCGCCGACCCGGCCCGCACCCGGGTGGTGGCCGGGTCGGCGGAGCACCACGCGGTACTCGACGCGGTCGGGTGGCTGGAGTCGCACGAGGGCGCGACGGTGTCCTGGCTGCCGGTCGACCCGGCGGGCCGGGTGTCGCCGGCCGCGCTCGCCGAGGTACTGGACGACGACGTCGCTCTGGTGACGGCGATGTGGGCCAACAACGAGGTGGGCACGGTACAGCCGGTCGCCGAACTGGCCGCGCTCGCGGCGGCCCGCGGGGTGTCCTACCACACCGATGCGGTACAGGCGGTCGGGCAGGTACCGGTGGACTTCGAGGGCACCGGCATCGCCGCGCTGACGCTGTCCGGGCACAAGCTGGGCGGGCCGGTCGGGGTGGGCGCGCTGCTGCTCGGCCGCGACGTTCCGTGCACACCGCTGCTGCACGGCGGCGGCCAGGAGCGCGACGTCCGGTCCGGCACGCTCGACGTACCGGGCATCGTCGCCTTCGCGACCGCCGTGGAGATCGGCATCAAGGCCCAGACGGCCTTCGCGTGCCGGGTGGGTGCGCTGCGAGACGAGCTGATCGACCGGGTACGCGTCGCCGTGCCCGACGCGGTGGTCAACGGCGACCCGGTCGACCGGCTGCCCGGCAACGCGCACTTCTCCTTCCCCGGCTGCGAGGGCGACGCGTTGCTGCTGCTCCTGGACGCGGCCGGGGTGTCGTGCTCGACGGGTTCGGCGTGCTCGGCCGGGGTGGCGCAGCCGTCGCACGTGCTGCTCGCGATGGGCGCCGACGAGGACCGGGCCCGCTCCTCGCTGCGGTTCACGCTCGGGCACACCTCGACCTCGGCCGATATCGACGAGCTGGTCGCGGCGCTACCCGGTGCGGTGGAGCGCGCCCGGCGGGCCGGGCTGTCAAAGAACGCGCGCCGGTAGGCTGGGTCGCATGCGCGTACTGGCCGCCATGTCCGGCGGGGTCGACTCGGCCGTCGCCGCCGCCCGGGCGGTCGACGCCGGCCACGACGTGACCGGGGTACACCTGGCGCTGGCGCGCAACCCGCAGACGTACCGGTCGGGCGCGCGCGGCTGCTGCACGCTGGAAGACGCCCGGGACGCCCGCCGCGCCGCCGACGTGATCGGCATCCCGTTCTACGTCTGGGATCTCGCGGAGCGCTTCCACGAGGATGTCGTGGACGACTTCGTCGCCGAGTACGCGGCCGGCCGTACCCCCAATCCGTGCCTGCGGTGCAACGAGAAGATCAAGTTCGCCGCGGTACTGGACCGGGCGCTGGCCCTGGGTTTCGACGCGGTGGTGACCGGCCACCACGCGCGCCGGGACGCGCAGGGCCGGCTGCGCCGCAGCGTGGACCCGGACAAGGACCAGTCGTACGTGCTGGCCGTGCTCACGCCCGACCAGCTCGCGCACTCGATCTTCCCGCTGGGCGACTCGACCAAGACGGCGGTCCGCGCGCAGGCCGCCGCCCGCGGCCTCGCGGTCGCCGCCAAGCCGGACTCGCACGACATCTGCTTCATCGCCAACGGCGACACCCGAGGTTGGTTGCGCGAGCGGCTGGGTGAGGCCCCGGGCGACATCGTCGACGGCGCGACCGGCGAGCTACTCGGCCGGCACGCCGGGGCCTACGCCTACACCGTCGGGCAGCGCAAGGGGCTCGGGCTGGAGCGGCCGGCGCCGGACGGGCGGCCCCGCTACGTGCTGTCCATCACGCCGGTGACCAACACGGTGACCGTCGGGCCGGCCGCGGCGCTCGACGTCACGACGGTGTACGGCGACCGTCCACTGTGGACCGGACCGTCGCCGGCGTTCGTCGACGTCCAGCTGCGGGCGCACGGTTCCGTGGTTCCGGCTTCCGTCCGCGTCGACGGCGACCGGCTCGTCGCGGCGCTGGACCGGCCGGTAAGGGGCGTGGCCGCCGGGCAGGCGATCGTCGGGTACCAGCCGGATCCGGACGGGGACATCGTGCTCGGGTCGGCCACGATCAGCCACGCGACGAGTTTGGCGGCCGCATGAACCTCCCCTGGCCGCCCGGCTCGGCGACCGGGATCGGCTCGCTGCCGGGTACCGACATCGTCGAGGTGCTGCGGATCGTGTTCGGCGAGCTGCCGATGCCGTACCTGCCGGAACTGCCCGCCCGGGGCCCGGGCGCCGACCTGATCGGGCGGTCGGCCGGGCTGCTCGTGGGCCTGCCGGTGGACCTCTACGCCGGGCGGTGGCGGGTCACCTCCCGGCCCGGGCGCGACCTGCGCCGCGCGGCCGACCTGTGGGAACGGGACCTGGACGCGCTGACCGACCAGGCGGACGGGTACGCCGGGCCGCTCAAGGTGCAGGCGGCGGGCCCGTGGACGCTGGCCGCTTCGCTGCAACTGCCGGTCGGCGGGGCGATGCTGCGCGATCCGGGCGCCGTCCGGGAGCTGACCGCGTCCCTGGCCGAGGGGCTGGCGGCACACGTCGGCGAGGTCCGGCGGCGGGTACCGGGTGCCTCGCTCGTGCTGCAACTCGACGAGCCGTCGTTGCCGTCGGTACTCGCCGGGCGGGTACCGACCGAGAGCGGGTTCAGCATGCTGCGGGCGGTCGAGGAGCCGGCCGCCCGGGACGCGCTGCACGAGATCGTCGCGGCGGCGGAGGTACCGGTGGTGGTGCACTGCTGCGCACCCGATGCTCCGGTGTCGCTGGTACGGGAGGCCGGCGCGGTCGGCATCGCGCTGGACCTGTCGCTGGTGTCCGCGATCGACCCGCTCGGGGAGGCGCTCGACGCCGGGTTCGGGCTCCTCGCCGGGGCGTTCCCGGCGGTCGGGCCCCCGCCGGGGGCCGCGCAGGTGGCCGCCACCGTGGCGGAGCTGTGGCACAAGCTCGGGCTGCCCCTCGACCGGCTGCCGTCGCAGGTTGTCGTCACGCCGGCGTGTGGCGCGGCCGGTGCCACGCCGGCCGACGCCAGGGCGGCGCTCACCGTAGCCCGCGAGGCGGCCCAGCGGCTGCTCGAATCGTGAGCGAGCGTCAGCGAGCGAACCATGGGCTCAGTGGCCCCGCCGAGCGGCGGCTCCCGCGCCGAAGGCGAGGAGACGGCGGGAGGCTCCCCGGATCTGTCGGACCCAGCCGCTAAGTTTCGGGTATGGAAGCGCAGGAGGTCACCCCGGCGCAGGAGGCGGCGGCCGGCCCGGAGCCATCGGCGGCCGCCCGGGAACGCCACGCCGCCCTCAGCACCGAGATCGACGACAACCAGTACCGGTACTACGTCCTCAACGCGCCGACCGTCTCGGACGGGGACTACGACGCGCTGATGCGCGAGCTGACCCGCCTGGAAGACGGGTATCCGGCGCTGCGCACCCCGGATTCCCCGACCCAGCGCGTCGGCGGCACCTGGTCCACGCTGTTCACCCCCGTCCAGCACGCCGAGCGGATGATGAGCCTGGACAACGTGTTCACCACCGACGACCTGGCCGGCTGGGCCGAGCGGGTGGAGCGGGAGGCCGGCAGCGGGGTCCGCTACCTGTGCGAGCCGAAGGTCGACGGGGTGGCGATCAACCTCACCTACGAGCACGGCCGGCTGACCCGGGCGGCGACCCGTGGCGACGGGCGCACCGGCGAGGACGTGACCGGCAACGTCCGGACCATCGAGGAGGTACCGGAGCGGCTGGCCGGCGACGAGGTGCCCGAGCTCGTGGAGATCCGCGGCGAGATCTACTTCCCGCTGGCCGCCTTCGGCGAGCTCAACGCGGCGCTGGTGGCGGCCGGCGACCGCCCGTTCGCCAACCCGCGCAACGCCGCCTCGGGCAGCCTGCGCCAGAAGGATCCGCGGATCACCGCGTCCCGGCCGTTGCACCTCGTCGTGCACGGGATCGGCGCGCGGCGCGGGTTCGACCCGGTCAGCCAGTCGCACGCCTACGAGCTGATGCAGGCCTGGGGGCTGGCGACGAGCGAGCGCTGGCGGGTCCTGCCCGACCTGGACGGGGTACGCGAATACATCGAGTACTTCGCGGCGCACCGGCACGACCTGGAGCACGAGATCGACGGTGTGGTGATCAAGGTCGACCAGATCTCGATCCAGCGCCGGCTCGGCTCGACCAGCCGGGCGCCGCGCTGGGCGATCGCGTTCAAGTACCCGCCCGAGGAGGTCAACACCCGGCTCGTGGACATCCGGGTCAACGTCGGGCGCACCGGGCGGGTCACCCCGTACGCCGAGCTGGAGCCGGTACTGGTGTCCGGGTCCACGGTCACCTTCGCGACCCTGCACAACGCCAGCGAGGTGGTCCGCAAGGGGGTCCTCATCGGCGACACCGTGGTGGTCCGCAAGGCCGGTGACGTGATCCCGGAGATCCTCGGGCCGGTGGTGGACAAGCGCGACGGCACCGAGCACGCGTTCGAGATGCCGACCCACTGCCCGGAGTGCGACTCGCCGCTCGCTCCGGCCAAGGAGGGCGACGTCGACATCCGCTGCCCCAACAGCCGGTCCTGCCCGGCGCAGCTGCGCGAGCGGCTGTTCCACCTGGCCGGCCGTGGCGCGCTGGACATCGAGGTACTCGGCTACAAGGCGGGCATGGCGCTGCTCGACGACGGCGTGATCCACGACGAGGGCGAGCTGTTCGCGGTCGACGCCGACGCGCTGCGCCGCAGCGAGTTCTTCGTCAACAAGAACGGCACGCTCGGCTCCAACGCCACCAAGCTGCTGGCCAACCTGGCGGAGGCGAAGACCCGGCCGCTGTGGCGGATCCTCGTCGCGCTGTCCATCCGGCACGTCGGCCCGACCGCCGCCCAGGCGATGGCCCGCCACTTCGGCTCGGTCGACGCGATCGAAGCGGCGTCGCTGGAGGAGCTTTCCGGCGTCGACGGCGTGGGACCGACGATCGCCGAGTCGCTCAAGGAGTGGTTCACCGTCGACTGGCACCGCGAGGTGCTCGCGAAGTGGCGGGCGGCCGGGGTACGGATGGCGGACGAGCGCACCGACACCGGACCGCGGCCGCTGGAAGGGATCACCGTCGTGGTGACCGGCAGCCTGCCCCGGTACTCGCGGGACGAGGCGACCGAGGCCGTCACGTCGCGGGGCGGCAAGGTGAGCGGGAGCGTGTCGAAGAAGACCGACTTCGTGGTGGTCGGGGAGTCGCCGGGGTCCAAGTACGAGAAGGCGGTCACGCTGCGGGTGCCGGTACTGGACGAGGCGGGCTTCGACACGCTGCTGACCGACGGTGCCGAAGCGGCCCGGGGAGTGGCCAAGGTAGGCGTTACCGACGGATAACGCCCGTCGTTGCACCCGGCAAGCGGTGGCGGCCGGGAGGCATCGATGGCGGGTACGGCCCTGGGGAGCGGCGCGCTCCGCGACCGCGAGGCCCGGTTCTTCGGGTACGTCGCGGTCGTCGGGGTCGTCGCGCTGACCCTGAGCGCGCCGTTCCTCGCCCGCCTGCCCGCCTTCCTGCACCGTGCGCCGGCCGCGTTCTGGCTCGTCGCCGCGCTGGCCGTGCTCAGTGAGGCCGGCCCGTTCGGGCTTTCCGGACGGCGCGCCGTGGCGCCGGTGTTCCCGTCCGTGTGCTTCGGCTTCGCCGCCCTGCTGAGCTGGGGCGTCGGGGCCGCGGTACTGGTCCAGGCGGCCGCGGTGGTGACGTCCTCGGTACGGCTGGGCCGCCGGCCCTGGTGGGCAGCCTTCCACGCCGGCCGGTGCGCGCTGGCCTTCGCCGCCGCGCACGCCGCCGCGCTGGCCGTCGCCGGTCCGGGGGGACGGGTGCTCGGTGCCGTCGCGTGGTTCGCCGTCGACCGGGCGCTCGTCGCCGCGGCGGGTCAGGTGCGCCTGGGCGACCGCCGGTCACGGCCCGACGATCTCCTCTCGACCGGAGCGCTTCTGCTGCTCGGCGTGCTCCTCGTCGGGGCGGGGTACCTGAGCCCGCTGGTGCTGGTACCGCTGTATGCAGTGGCCCAGCGGGACCGGTACCTCCGCCTCGACCCGCTGACCGGGCTGCTGAGCCGGCGGGCGCTGGCGGCGGAGGCGGCCGCGCAGGCCCGCGCCGGCGAACGGTTCGCCCTGTTCCTGCTTGACCTCGACCGGTTCAAGCGGGTCAACGACGCGCTCGGGCACGAGGCGGGGGACCGGCTGCTGGCCGCGGTGGCGCAGCGGCTGCGGGTGGCGGCGCGGCCGGGGGAGGTCCTCGCCCGGCTGGGCGGCGACGAGTTCGCGGTACTGAGTCCGGGGCGGGCGGGCGACGCGGCGCGCTTCGCGCAGGTCCTCGCCGAGCCGGTGGTACTCGACGGGCTGTCCCTGGACGTGAGCGGCGCGATCGGCGTCGCCGGGTACCCCGATCACGGCACCGACCCCGCCACCCTGCTGCGCCACGCCGAGGTGGCGATGTACGACGCGAAGGGGCGCGGCGACGCCGTGGCGCTGTACGCGCCCGAGTCCGACCACAACTCGCCGGAGCGGCTCAGCCTTCTCGCCGACCTGCGCCAGGCCCTGCAGACCCCGGACAGCTCCGAGATCGCCTTCCACTACCAGCCGCAGGTGGACATCGACTCCGGCGCGGTGATCGGGGTCGAGGCGTTGCTGCGCTGGCACCATCCCCGGCGCGGCCCGGTCGACCCGGAGGAGCTGATCCGGGTCGCCGAGTACTCCACGGTGATGCGGCTGCTCACCAACCGGGTGATCGACGACGTGGTGGCGCAGCTCGGCCGGTGGGCCGCGGCGGGGGTACGGCTGCGGGCCTCGATCAACGTGAGCGTGCGGGACCTGCACACGACCGAGGTGGCGGACCGGCTCGCCGACCGGTTGTGCCAGCACGGTGTCGACGCCGACCAGGTCCAGCTGGAGATCACCGAGGGCGCGCTGATGGCCGACCCGCGACCGGTACTGGCGACGTTGCGCCGCCTCGACGGCCTCGGGGTAGCGCTGTCGCTGGACGACTTCGGCACCGGGTACTCCTCGATGCAGCACCTGCGCCGGCTGCCGCTGGCCGAGGTAAAGATCGACCGGTCATTCGTCCTCGGCATGGTCGGCGACCCGGACGACCAGGCGATCGTCCGGTCGATCATCGAGCTGGCCGGTGCGCTCGGGCTGCGCGTGGTCGCCGAGGGCGTGGAGGACGAGCCGACGTTCCGGCTGCTCGCGACCAGCGGCTGCCATGCGGCGCAGGGCTGGTACCACGGGCGCCCGATGCCGGCCGAGGAACTGCTGACCTGGCTCTCGCGGCGGAACTTCAGGCCGGGTTGCCGAACGACGTGAGCGTCTCGAACGCCGACCACGGCTGCGCCCCGGCCTGCACGGACCATCTTTGATCCTCCCGGGAGTCAGCCGTGCGCCCAGGGATCACGTTGGGGATCGACAAGGGCAGATTCCTCCCGGTGCGATGGCAGTGTCTCCGGAGCCGACAAATACACTTCCGGGAGTCACCGCGCGCATGCGACGCTGCGCGGAACCAGCCGAGAAACCAGACATAGGGGGCGTTCGATGGCCGCCATCTCCCGCGAGGAGGTCGCCCACCTCGCGCGATTGTCCCGCCTAGCGGTGACCGACGAAGAGCTGGACATGTTCGCCGGCCAGCTCGACGTGATCCTGCAGGCGGTCGCCCGGGTCGGCGAGGTGGCCGCCGCGGACATCCCGCCGACGTCGCACTCGGTACCGCTGACCAACGTGCTGCGCGACGACGCCGAGGTGCCGTGCCTGACCCCGCAGGAGGCGCTGTCCGGCGCGCCGGACGCGCAGGACGGGCGGTTCCGGGTACCGCGGATCCTCGAGGAGGAAGCGTGACTGACCTGATCCGCAAGCCGGCCGCCGAACTGGCCGCGCTGATCGCGGCGCGCGAGGTCTCGTCGGTGGAGGTCACCCGGGCACACCTGGACCGGATCGCCGCGGTTGATGACCGGGTACACGCGTTCCTGCACGTCGATTCGGAGGGCGCGCTCGCCGCGGCCGCCGCGGTCGACGCCCGCCTCGCGGCGGGCGACAAGCCCGGCCCACTCGCCGGGGTACCGGTGGCCGTCAAGGACGTGTTCACCACCAAGGGGGTACCGACCACCTGCGGATCGAAGATCCTCGAAGGCTGGCGGCCGCCCTACGACGCGACGATCGTGACCCGGCTGCGCGCCGCCGGCCTGGTGATCCTCGGCAAGACGAACATGGACGAGTTCGCGATGGGCTCGTCGACGGAGTACTCCGCTTACGGGCCGACGTACAACCCGTGGGACCTGACCCGGATCCCGGGCGGGTCCGGGGGCGGCAGCGCGGCGTCGCTGGCCGCGTACGAGGCGCCGCTCGCCATCGGTAGCGACACCGGCGGCTCGATCCGCCAGCCCGGCGCGGTGACCGGTACCGTCGGTGCGAAGCCCACCTACGGCGGCACCTCGCGGTACGGGCTGGTGGCGTTCTCCTCCTCCCTGGACACCCCCGGGCCGTGCGCGCGCACGGTCGAAGACGCGGCCCTGCTGCACGCCGTGATCGCCGGTCACGACCCGGCCGACTCGACCTCGATCCCCGCGCCGGCGCCCCCGGTCGTCGAGGCGGTCCGGCAGGGCGCCACCGGTGACCTGTCCGGGGTGCGGATCGGCCTGGTCCGCGAGTTCGGTGGCGAGGGCGCCGAGCCCGGCGTGGCGGCGGCGGTCCGCGAGGCCGTCGAGGCGCTGGTCAAGCTCGGCGCCGAGCTGGTCGAGGTGTCCTGCCCGCACTTCACCTACGCGCTGCCGGCGTACTACCTCATCGCGCCGAGCGAGTGCTCGTCCAACCTGGCGCGGTTCGACGGGGTGCGGTACGGGCTGCGGGTCGGCGACGACGGCACCCGGGCGCTGGAGGAGGTCATGTCGCTGACCCGCGAGGCCGGCTTCGGGCCGGAGGTCAAGCGGCGCATCATGATCGGTACCTATGCGCTGTCCGCGGGGTACTACGACGCCTACTACGGGCAGGCGCAGAAGGTGCGTACCCTGATCACCCGCGACTTCACCGCCGCGTTCGAGCAGGTCGACGTGCTGGTGGCGCCGACGACCCCGTTCGTGGCGTTCCCGATCGGCTCGCGGACCGCCGACCCGTACCAGATGTACCTGGCCGACCTGTTCACGATCCCGTCGAACCTCTACGGCGGCCCGGCGGTGTCGGTACCGTGCGGGCTGTCCGAGGGGCTGCCGGTGGGTCTGCAGATCATGGCGCCGACCGTGGCGGACGACCGCATGTACCGGGTCGCCGCCGCGCTGGAGACCGTCGTGCCGCTGGCGGTACCGCCCGCCTTGTAGGACGGCGACCAGGGGATCTGAATCCCCAGATCCCCTGGCGTTCCCTCACCCCCAGTGCCGTCCGACACCCCATCAGGCGGCCTGAGCCTGCTCCGCCAGTACCCTTGGTCCGGCCGCCGAAACACCCGAGGAAGCAGCGAAACATGCCAACCATGACCGTCTCATTCGAGGACGCGATCGCCCGGTACGAGCCGGTGATCGGGCTGGAGACGCACGTCGAGCTGGGTACCCGCACCAAGATGTTCTGCGGCTGCCCGACCGTGTTCGGCGCCGAGCCCAACACCCAGGTCTGCCCGGTCTGCCTGGGCCTGCCCGGCAGCCTGCCGGTGGCCAACCGGGCGGCGATCGAGGCGACGATCCGGATCGGCCTCGCGCTGAACTGCTCGATCGCGTCCTGGTGCCGGTTCGCGCGCAAGAACTACTTCTACCCGGACATGCCGAAGAACTTCCAGATCAGCCAGTACGACGAGCCGTTGTGCCTGGACGGCTGGCTGGACGTGCTCGTCGACGGCGAGACGGTACGGGTCGGCATCGAGCGCGTGCACCTGGAGGAGGACACCGGCAAGACGCTGCACGTCGGCGGCGCCACCGGGCGGATCCACGGTGCGACCGAGTCGCTGGTCGACTACAACCGGGCCGGGATCCCGCTGGTGGAGATCGTGACCAAGCCGGTACCCGGTACCGGCGCGCTCGCCCCCCACGTCGCCCGCGCGTACGTCACCGAGCTGCGCGAGGTGGTCCGCGGGCTGGGTGTCTCGGACGTGCGGATGGAGCAGGGTTCGCTGCGCTGCGACGTGAACACGTCGCTGAACCGGCCAGGCGAGCCGTGGGGTACCCGCACCGAGACCAAGAACGTCAACTCGTTGCGCAGCGTCGAGCGGGCGGTACGGACGGAGATCCTCCGGCAGGCCGCGATCCTCGACGGGGGTGGCCGGATCGTGCAGGAGACCCGGCACTTCCACGAGGACACTGGGGACACCCGGCCGGGCCGGAGCAAGGAGACCGCGACGGACTACCGGTACTTCCCGGAGCCCGACCTGGTACCCCTCGCGCCGGATCCGTCGTGGGTGGCGGCTCTCAAAGCTGGCCTGCCCGAGTCGCCGCGCGCCCGGCGGGAGCGGCTCCAGGCGGCCTGGGGCCTGTCCGAGCACGACCTGCAGTCCGTGGTCAACGCCGGCGCGCTGGCGCTGATCGAGACAACGGTCGCCGCCGGTACCACCCCGGAAGCGGCCCGCAAGTGGTGGCTGGGCGAGCTGTCCCGGGTGGCCAACGAGACCGGCGCGGATCTCGGTAGCCTCGCCACCCCGTCCCAGGTGGCCGAGCTGCAGAAGCTGATCGACGACGGCAAGCTGACCGACAAGCTGGCCCGCACCGTGCTCGAGGGCGTGGTGGCCGGCGAGGGCTCGCCGGCCGAGGTGATGGCCGCCCGCGGGCTCGAGGTCGTCTCCGACACCGGTGCGCTGACCGCCGCCGTCGACGAGGCGATCGCGGCGAACCCGGACGTCGCCGCGAAGGTCCGCGACGGCAAGGTCGCCGCGGCCGGGGTCATCGTGGGCGCGGTCATGAAGGCAACGAAGGGGCAGGCGGACGCGAAGGCGGTACGGGAGCTGGTGCTCTCCCGGCTAACCGCTGGGTGAGACCGCCGGCGAGGGGCTCTCGGACGGCGGCGGGTTGAGGTTGTTCTTGATGACGTGCCGGTTGATCGACGCCTCGGCCTGGCCGGTGCCGCCGAGCGTGATGTCGTCGTACGCCTGCAGCGCGCCCGCCGGGTCGAAGTAGAGCACGGACATCTCCAGCGGCGTCGGCTGCTCGCCCTCCAGGCCGCGCAGCCCCGCTCCGCCCGTCGAGCCCTGCACGAACAGGAACGTCGGGTTGCCGCCGCTGCCGTGCAGCGTGCTCGTCTCCCGGTGGTGCAGGTGTCCGGCGAGCACGAGCGGTACCGAGCCGGCCAACCCTCCGGCGCTCGCCGGATCGTGCACCAGCGCGACGTGCACCTTCCCCGGGTACCGCCGGATGGTGCTGGCCAACGCCTCCCCCGACGCGGCCACCAGGTCGGACTCCTGGTGGGCCGGTACGCCTTCGAGGTGGGCCGCGTGGCCGGAGGTGCTCTTGTCCGGGGTGAACCGCGGGTCCCCGATGCCGGCGATGGTCAGGCCGTCCACCGTGCGGACCTGGTTCTCCAGCACGATCGCATTGTGCTGCCGGGCGACCGCGGCCGCGGTCAGCGCCGAGTCGTGGTTGCCGCGGATGAACACGTAGGGCACGCGGAGGGTACCGATCGAGTCCACGAAGGAGGACTCGAACGGGGTGCCCCAGTCGTTGATGTCGCCGGTGTCGATCACCATGTTGATCTGGTACTGCTGCACGACGGTCTGGATGAGCGGCCACGCCGCGGGGTTCAGGTGCAGGTCGGAGACGTGCAGCACGCGGATGGTACCGGCGTCCGGCTGGTACACCGGCAGGGTGGACACCGTGCCGTAGAGCCGGCTGACGTTGTTGACCAGCCGCTGCAGCTCGGCCTTGTAGGCGTCGAAGCGGTTGGCGATGTTCCGGGCGTCGCCGATGACGGCCGGCGCGTTGGCCAGCAGGCCGTGGTACTGCGGTTCCTCCACCGAGTTCGCCCGGAACGTCGTCAGCGCGATGACCCCGCTGGCCGCGACGACCAGCACGGCGAGGCCGCCGGTCCAGGCGATGCGGCGCATGTCGCGGTAGATGAGGGCGCCGAGCGCCATCGCCCCCAGTACCGCCGCCCCGGCACTCTGGAACGCCAGCCGGGTCGCCCCGCGCTGCACGTCGAGGACCGCCGTCTGGCTCACCGCGTTGATGCCGTTCGGGCTGTTCACCACGGCCTCGACGCGGGCGCGGTCCACCGAGTCGACGGTGACCTCCACGTGCGCCGGCCCGTCGTGACTGCGCAGGTCCAGCGAGCCGAGCGGTGGGATCTTCACCGAGGTACCCCCGGTCAGCGACGGCCGCATGACGAACTGCACGGCGAACGGTCCGACGTCCTGGTGGACCCGCCCGCCGAGCAGCAGTCCGACGCTCACCCCGATCAGCGCGACGATGACCAGGCCGGCGGCCACGCCCAAGTGCCGCAGGACGTGCCGCTCATGCGCGGCGTGCGCCCACGAGCCGGCCCGGCGCCGCGCGGCGTGCGCCCGCGCCCGCACCCGCACCCGCCGCCAGTTGACCATCGTCCTCATCATTACCCGATCATGTTGCCGGAAACCGTCAGGTAAGTGAACCCGTGCTGCCTTCGGGAACGATCCGCAGAATCTGGTCGTCGTCCGGTCCGGGCTGGCCCTGACCGTCCTTGTTCGACGTGGTGACCCAGACCGAACCGTCCGGCGCCGGCAGCACGGTGCGCAGCCGGCCGTACTTCCTGGTGAGCAGGGGCTGCGGTGCGCCCAGGGTACCGCCGGCCTGGGTGAGCTGGACGACGTACAGCCGGGTACCGGTCAGGCACGCGGTGACCAGGACGGTGGCGCTGCCGCCGAGCCCCGCACAGCCGCCCTCGTCGGGCTTCCAGGCCACGATGGGGTCGACGTACTTCGGGTTGCCCGCGGTACCCTCGACCGCCGGCCAGCCGTAGTCCTTGCCCTGCTGCACGGGATTGAGCTCGTCCCACGCGGTACCGATGTCGGTGGCGTACAGCCGCTTGGCCGAGTCCCAGGCCAGCCCCTCGACCTCCCGGAAGCCGCTGGCGAAGACCGGGCCGGTGCCCGGGTTGCCCGGCGCCGGCTTCCCGTCCGCGGTCACCCGCAGTACCTTGCCGGCCAGGCTGTTCGGGTCGGCGGCGAGCGACGGGTTGCCGGCGTCGCCGGTACCGGCGTAGAGGAATCCGTCCGGCCCGAAGGCGATCCGCCCGCCGTTGCCGGTTGGACCGTGCGGGATACCGGTCAGGATCGGCTGCGGGCTGCCGCCCAGCGTCAGCTTGGCGATCCGGTTGTCCTGGTCGGTGGAGTAGTAGATGAAGACCGTCTGGTCGGTCTTGTAGTTCGGCGACACGGCGAGGCCCAGCAGGCCGCCGTCGCCGCCGTTGGTGACCCCGGCCACCGTCTGCACCTCTGTCACCGGAGCGCCTTCGGGCCCCGCGCTCGCCAGCGAGATCTTCAGCAGCCGGTCGGTGTCCCGTTCGGTCACCAGCGCGGTGCCGTCGGGCAGGAAGTCCAGGCCCCACGGGACCGCGAGGTGCTTGGCGACCACCTCGACGGCGGCCTGACTGTCGCCGGAGTCCCCGCTCGGCGACGCGGACGGGGTGGGCAGCCGGGGTGGCCCGCCGTTCTGGTCGGGCGGCGGCTTGCCGAAGGTACACCCGCTCAGCACGGTGGCCGCCGCGGCGATCGCGGCGAGGAAGCGGGCGGCGGCCTTCCTGGCTGGGGTCACCGGCGCGGGGGTCACCGGCCCAGCCTATCCGTGCCGGGCGCTCAGCCGTGGCGCTCAGGTACCGGGCCGCCTGACCGATGGGACGGCGCCCCGGGTACCTGCTGCTGGTTGCGCTCTGCACGCTGAGCGCGGGCAACCTGGCCGCACTCTGGGACCTGCCGAACTTCCTGCTCACCCCGCACGTCGCCGGCTCGGTCCGCGGTCTGCTCCCGCGGGCGTACCGGCTGGTCGAGGACCAGATCCGGCGGTACCGGGCGGGCCAGCCGTTGATCAACGAAGCGCACAACGGCTACTGAGCATCCAATCCGGTACCACTCGTAGCGACCAGCTTCGGCAGATCTGCGGGCGTGACAGCGATCAGCGGTACGGTGGCGCCGCCGTCGAGCACGGCCACCACCCGCCGGCCCCGGGGCGCGAAGCCGCTGATCCGGCTCCAGGGCAACCGGCGCTGGCCGACCAGGGCACGGACGGTCACCCCGGACTCGTCGGCGTCGGTGCCGGCCCGCCAGCCCCAGACCGCCACCGCGGCCGGTACCAGCAGGATCGGCGCCAGGTACCACCGGACCGTGGCCACCGGGATCGCGCCGAACGTGGCCACCAGGCCGGCGACCGCGACGCCGGCGTTGTACCGGAACTTCACCCTTGCCACGCGGCCATCCTCGCATCCTGTCGGACCCGGGGCGCATACTGCCCCTCATGGCTGTGCTGCTCATCATCGGTACCGGTAAGGGCCTGTTCCTGGCGACCAGCCGGGACGACCGGAAGTCCTGGGATCTGTCGGGTCCACACTTCGCGATGACCGCGGTCTACGCGGGCGGGATCGACAAGCGGGGCGGCGGCCCGCGGCTGCTCGCCGGAGCCACCAACCCGCACTACGGGCCGAGTGTCGCGACCAGCGACGACCTCGGCGCGACCTGGCAGGAGCCGGAGCGCGCCCCGGTGGCGTTCCCGGAGCGCACGGAGGCTGCGCTGGAGCGGGTCTGGCAGCTTGCCCCCGCCCCCGGCGACCAGCCCGGCCGGGTGTACGCCGGCGTCGAGCCCTCGGCGCTGTTCGTCTCCGACGACGGCGGGACCACCTACGAGCTGGTCGACGGCCTGTGGGACCACCCGCACCGGCCGACCTGGACGCCCGGTGGCGGCGGCAAGGCGATCCACACGGTCCTGCCGGACCCGCGCGACCCCGCGTCCGTGCTGGTCGCGATGTCCACCGGCGGCGTCTACCGCACGGCGGACGGCGGTGCCACCTGGACCGCCAGCAACACCGGTATCAAGGTCTACTTCCTGCCCGACCCGTTCCCCGAGTACGGCCAGTGCGTCCACAAGGTGGTCCGCGACCCGGTCAACCCCGACCGGCTCTACCTGCAGCACCACCACGGCGTCTACCGCTCCGACGACGCGGGCGCGACCTGGCAGTCGATCGCCGACGGGCTGCCGACCGACTTCGGCTTCGCGATGGTGGCCCACCCGCGCCGCGGCGACGTCGTCTACAACTTCCCGATCGAGCGCGACGCGTTGCGCTTCCCGCCGGAGCGGCGCTGCCGGGTCTTCCGCTCCTCCGATGCCGGCGCCAGCTGGGAGGCGCTGAGCGACGGGCTGCCGGAGGAGCCGTTCTACCCGGTCGTGCTGCGCGACGCCATGTGCACCGACGATGCGGAGCCTGCGGGCGTCTACTTCGGCACCCGCAACGGCTCGGTGTTCGCGAGCCGCGACGAGGGCGACTCCTGGTCCCTCGTGGCCGCCAACCTCCCCGACGTCCTCTGCGTCCGGGCTGCGACCATATGAGCGCTGTGGTGCTTCTGCCGGGGGTACTGCGGGCGGAGGCGGGCGGGGCCAGCCGGCTGACGGTGGCGGCGGACGGCACGCTGGGCACGGTACTGGACGAGCTGGCCGAGCGCTTTCCGCGACTGGAGCGGCGGATCCGGGACGAGCGCCGGCAGCTGCGCCGGTACGTCAACGTCTACATCGACGGAGATGACTGTCGCGGATTGGCCGGCCTCGACTCGCCGGTACCCGAGGGTGCCGAGATCCAGGTGCTGCCCAGCGTCGCGGGCGGGGCCTAGCACGACGCATACCCCGACCACGACCGGCTCTGGGGGCGGCGTGCCCCCAGAGCCACGCAGGAGCTAGGCGAACCCGGGCATCGGGTAGCCGGACAGGAGCGTGCGCACCTCGCCGGCGATCGCGGCGATCGCGGCCTCGTCGTCCTTGAGCACGGCCGTGATCGCGTCGTCCATCCACGCCGCAACCTGCGGCATCTGCTCCACGGTCAGCCCCCGGGTGGTGAGCGCCGGGGTACCGAGCCGGATGCCGGACGGGTCGAACGGCTTGCGCGGGTCGTACGGCACGGTGTTGTAGTTCAGCTCGATCCCGGCCCGGTCGAGGGCCTGGGCGGCCGGCTTGCCGGCGATGCCCTTGTTCGCCAGGTCGACGAGGATCAGGTGGTTGTCGGTACCACCGGAGACGAGGTCGAAGCCCCGCTCGGTCAGCGCGTCGGCCAGGGCGCGGGCGTTGGCCACGATCTGGTGCGCGTACTCGCGGAACGCCGGCTGGGCGGCCTCGTGCAGTGCGACCGCGATACCCGCCGTGGTGTGGTTGTGCGGTCCGCCCTGCAGGCCGGGGAAGACCGCCTTGTCGATGGCCTTCGCGTGCTCCCCGGTCGACATGATCATCGCGCCACGCGGCCCGCGCAGGGTCTTGTGCGTGGTCGTGGTGATCACGTCGGCGTACCCGACCGGCGACGGGTGGGCACCACCGGCGATGAGCCCGGCGATGTGCGCGATGTCGGCGACCAGTACCGCGCCGACCTCGCGGGCGATCTCGGCGAAGGCCGGGAAGTCGATCGTGCGCGGGATCGCGGTACCCCCGCAGAAAATGACCTTGGGACGCTCGGCCCGGGCCAGGTCGCGCACCTGGTCAAAGTCAACGCGTCCGTTGTCGGGGCTGACCCCGTATTGGGTCGAGTTAAACCACTTGCCGGTGGCCGACACCGACCAGCCGTGCGTGAGGTGGCCGCCCATCGGCAGCGCCATGCCCATCACGGTCTCCCCGGGCTGCAGGAACGCGAGGTACACGGCCAGGTTGGCGGGGGAGCCGGAGTACGGCTGGACGTTGGCGTGGTCCACCCCGAACAGCGCCTTGGCCCGCTCGGCGGTCAGCGTCTCGATCGGGTCGATGAACTGCTGGCCCTCGTAGTAGCGGCGGCCCGGGTAGCCCTCGGAGTACTTGTTGGTCAGGACCGAGCCGGTGGCCTCCAGGACGGCGGTGGAGACGTAGTTCTCCGAGGGGATCAGGCGCAGCTTGTCGTGCTGGCGCTGGGCCTCGCCCTCGATCAGGCCGGCGAGTTGCGGGTCGGCCGAGGCGAGCTGGGACAGCGAGGGTACGTGCACAGCGGTCTCCTCACGGGTCACGCCCGACACCCAGGCGCGCGGTGCCGCGGTCAGTGTCGCTCCCCGGTGGTCGATTCCACCTCATGCGCCAGTCGCGGTGACGCTTGCGATCCTAACGGCTACTCCGGGACCCGGCGGTAGGCCCCGTCGCTGGCGCTGGTCGCCATCGAGGCGTACGCGCGTAGCGCCGCGGAGATCGGGCGCTGCCGGTCGGCCGGGGTGTACGGGCGGTCCCGCTTCTCCTGGGCGACCTTTCGGGCCTCGAGCACCTCGTCCGGTACGGCGAGGTGCATCCGGCGCGAGGGGATGTCGATCTCGATCGGGTCGCCCTCCTCGACCAGCGCGATCAGGCCGCCGCTGGCCGCCTCGGGGGAGACGTGCCCGATGGACAGGCCGCTGGTACCCCCGGAGAACCGCCCGTCGGTGACCAGCGCGCACACCTTGCCCAGGCCGCGGCCCTTGAGGAACGAGGTCGGGTACAGCATCTCCTGCATCCCCGGCCCGCCCCGGGGCCCCTCGTACCGGATCACCACGACGTCGCCGGGCTGCACGGTGCCGGCGAGGATCCCGGTGACCGCGTCCTCCTGGGACTCGAACACCCGGGCCGGCCCGCGGAACGTCCACACCTCTTCGGGTACCCCGGCGGTCTTCACGACCGCGCCCTCCGGCGCGAGGTTGCCGAACAGGATGGCCAACCCGCCGTCTTTCGAATATGCGTGTTGCGCCGAGCGGATGCAGCCGCCGGCGGCGTCGGTGTCCAGCCGGTCCCACCGGTTCGTGGTGGAGAACGGCTGGGTCGTGCGTACCCCGCCCGGCGCGGCGTGGAACAACTCCACCGCTTCCGGCGACGGCGAAGCGCCCCGGACGTCCCACTCCCGCAGCCACTGATCCAGCGACGGCGAGTGCACCGTCACCACGTCGCGGTGCAGCAGGCCGGCGCGGTCCAGCTCGCCGAGGATGGCCGGGATGCCGCCGGCCCGGTGCACGTCCTCCATGTGGTACGTCGACGACGGCGCGACCTTGGACACGCACGGTACCCGCCGGGAGACCGCGTCGATGTCGGTGACCCCGAAGTCCAGGCCGGCCTCGCGGGCGGCGGCCAGCAGGTGCAGCACGGTGTTCGTGGAGCCGCCCATGGCCACGTCGAGCGCCATCGCGTTCTCGAAGGCGTGCCGCGACGCGACCGACCTCGGCAGGACCGACTCGTCGTCCCCGTCGTAGTACCGGCGAGCCAGGTCGACCACGATCCGCCCGGCCTTCTCGAACAGGGCCTTGCGGAAAGCATGGGTGGCCAGCGTCGAGCCGTTGCCCGGCAGGGCCAGCCCGATCGCCTCGGTCAGGCAGTTCATCGAGTTGGCCGTGAACATCCCCGAGCAGGAGCCGCAGGTCGGGCACGCGGAGCGCTCGATCTCGCCGAGCTGCGCGTCGGTCACCGACTCGTTGGACGAGGCGATCATCGCGTCGATCAGGTCGATCCGGGAGTGCACGACGCCCTCGATCGCGACGGTCTTGCCGGCCTCCATCGGGCCGCCGGAGACGAACACGGCGGGGATGTTCAGCCGCAGCGCGGCGATCAGCATCCCCGGCGTGATCTTGTCGCAGTTGGAGATGCAGACCAGGGCGTCGGCGCAGTGCGCGTTGACCATGTACTCCACCGCGTCGGCGATCAGCTCGCGGCTGGGCAGGGAGTAGAGCATGCCGCCGTGGCCCATCGCGATGCCATCGTCGACGGCGATCGTGTTGAACTCGCGGCCGACCCCGCCGGCCCCGGCGATCGCCCCCGCGACGAGCTGGCCGAGGTCCTTGAGGTGGACGTGTCCCGGTACGAACTGGGTGAAGCTGTTGGCGATCGCGACGATCGGCTTGCCGAAGTCGTCGTCGGTCATGCCGGTCGCGCGCCAGAGCGCGCGGGCGCCCGCCATGGTACGGCCATGCGTGGAGGTCTTCGACCGCAGTTCGGGCATGGGTCCGAGTCTGGCACTTCGGCGGCGCGGGCACGACACCGGTCGGATGGTTCCGGCCGATCGAACAAATTGCGGAAAGTCCGTCCAGCAACTGTCGCACCCATCCGGCAGAGTGGACCCGTGCCCCTCACCGTCGGGCTGCCGCTCGCCGCGCTGACCGCCGTCGCCCTCGCCGTCGCCGGCGTGGTGCCGCTGCGGCGTGCCCGCGGGCGGATCGGCGCCGGTTACCGGCTGATCACCGCCGGTGTCGTCGCCGGTGCGCTCGGCCTGGCCGGCAGCGCGCTTCTCGTGGCCTGGCCGGGCACGGCGGCACGCCTCGGTGTGTTCGCGGTGGGCCAGGCGGCCGGCGTGATCCTGCTGCTGCGCGGGTTGCTGCGGCTGCCGGGCGCCGCCGACCAGCGCGGCGCGGGCCTGCGGCACGCGCTCGACGGTGCGCTGCTCGCCGCCTGCACGCTGCACATCACCTGGACGCTCTTCGTCGAGCAGGCGCTGGTCCGGCATGCCGGCCGCGCGACCCCGTCGCTGAGCGACCCGAGGACCTTCCTGCTCGGCGTCGCGCTGCTGGTCACGCTGGCCGCGATCGGGATCGCCGGGGTGACGGCCGGCCGGGCCCGGCGGCCGCGGGCGAGGCTGGTACGGGCCGCCGCGGCGGTCGCGGCCACCGCGCTGACCAGCCTGTCGCTGCTGGTGTCGATCCGGTACGCCGGCGGCGGCGTGGTCGCCGTGATCGGCGTGGGGTACGCGCTGTGCCTGTGGCTGACCGCGACGGCGGCCCGCCAGGTGGCGCCGGTCGCCGAGTTCGAGGCAGGGCTGCCGGGCGCGGGGATCCTGGTGGCACTCGTACCGGTTGCCGCGGCGATCCTCGCCGCGATCATCCGGATGGCGATCTACGGCAGTACCGACAACGTCAGCATCCTGATCGCCACGGTGATCGGCAGCCTGATCGCGGTACGTCAGACGCTCGCCAACCGCGCCGCCCGCCGGTACGCGCACCGGCTGGCCGAGCGCGAGGCGGTCTTCAAGGACATGGCGTTCACCGATGCCCTGACCGGCCTGGGCAACCGGCGCCAGCTCATGCGGGTGCTCTACGACCAGGCGGTCGGTGGCCCGGCCTGCGTGCTCATGGCGATCGACCTGGACGGCTTCAAGAGCGTCAACGACATGCGCGGTCACGACGTGGGCGACGCGGTACTGGTCGAGGTGGGCCGGCGATTACGCGCGAACCTGCGCCCCGGCGATGTCGCCGCCCGGCTCGGTGGCGACGAGTTCGCGGTGCTGATGTGGGGCCGGGCGGAGGAGGCGATGCGGGTCGCCGAACGGCTCCTGACGGTGCTCGGCACGGCCTACGACACCGAGGGGTCGGCGGTGTTCCTGTCCGCGAGCATCGGGCTGGCCGGCTGCGCGACCGCCGACAACGTACCGTCCCTGCTGCACAACGCCGACCTGTCGCTGCGCTTCGCCAAGCAGCGCGGCAAGAGCCGGGTCGAGCACTACGACGCCGCATACGACCGGTGGATGCGCCGCCGCACGACGGTCGAGCAGGAACTGCGGGGAGCGATCGAGCGCGAGGAGCTGTCCCTGGTCTACCAGCCGGTGGTCGCCCTGCCGGAGGGCCGGGCGGTCGGTGTCGAGGCGCTCGTGCGCTGGCACCACCCGAAGCTGGGCCAGATCTCGCCGGCCGAGTTCATCCCGATCGCCGAGGAGTCCGGCCTGGTCACCCGGGTCGACCGCTGGGTACTGCACCAGGCCTGCCACCAGCTGTCCCGGTGGATCGCCGAAGGGCACGACCCCTGGGTATCGGTCAACATCTCGATCCGCGAGCTGCACCTGCCCGAGTACGTCGGGCAGGTGGTCGAGGTACTGCGGGCGCACCGGGTACCGCCGGACCGGCTGGTCCTGGAGGTGACCGAGCACGCCGTCGCCCTCGACCTCGACGAGGTGGTCGACCGGCTCGCGGAGCTGCGGGCGGTAGGGGTACGGATCGCGCTGGACGACTTCGGGGCCGGGTACTCCTCGCTCGGTCAGCTGCGCCGCCTCCCGGTCGACATTCTCAAGATCGACAAGACGCTGGTCGTGGAGCCGGCCCGGGAGCCGACCAGCCCGGCGGCTCCGCTGGTCGGGGTCGTCGTTGGGCTCGGCCGCCAGCTCGGCCTGGAGGTGATCGCCGAGGGCGTGACGGAGCGCTCCCAGCAGGAGATCGTCCTGTCGGCGGGCTGCCGGCTCGTCCAGGGCGAGCTGTTCGGGCGGGCGATGCCGGCCGAGCACGCCGAACTCCTGCTGGCCGCGCCGCCGGCCGTCCCGGAACCCCGACTCGCCCACGATATGGGACAGTTTGACTCAGGCCATGAGATGCGTCAGAGTTAGGCGCATGTCGACCCGGTACGGCCGAGTACTTACCTGAGCGCACTCTCGCTCAGAGAGTGCGCTGACCCCCGTGCGTTTTGCACGCGGGGTTTTTTAATGCCCGGACGACCGCACGCTTCCTGTGAGGACCAGATGAGCAGACCGACACCCGAGACCATTGCCCATCGGGCGGCCGCCGCGAATCCGGGCGGCGCCCGGGTAGACACCTCCGCCGGCAAGGGCCGGGCGGTCGTGGACGAGCCGATGACCGGCGCCGCGTCCCTCGTCCGTTCGCTGGAGGCGCTCGGGGTGGACGTGGTGTTCGGCATCCCGGGCGGGGCCATCCTGCCCGCATACGACCCGCTGTTCGACTCCTCGGTCCGGCATATCCTGGTCCGCCACGAGCAGGGCGCCGGGCATGCGGCGACGGGGTATGCGCAGGCGACCGGCCGGGTCGGGGTGTGTATGGCGACGTCGGGGCCGGGCGCGACGAACCTGGTGACCCCGATCGCCGACGCGTACATGGACTCGGTGGGCATTGTGGCGATCACCGGTCAGGTGCCGCGCGGCGCGATCGGTACCGATGCGTTCCAGGAGGCCGACATCGCCGGCATCACGGTGCCGATCACCAAGCACAACTACCTGGTCCAGTCCGGCGACGACCTGCCCCGGATCCTGGCCGAGGCGTTCCACCTCGCCGGTACCGGTCGGCCCGGTCCGGTCCTCGTGGACATCCCCAAGGACGTGCTCCAGGGCGCGACGCGGTTCTCCTGGCCGCCGACGCTCGACCTGCCCGGGTACCGGCCGACCCTGCACCCGCACGGTAAGCAGATCCGGGAGGCGGCCCGGCTGATGGTCACCGCGCGCCGGCCGGTGCTGTACGTCGGCGGCGGGGTGCTCAAGGCCGGCGCCTCGGCGGCGCTGCGCCAGCTCGCCGAGCTGACCGGGATCCCGGTGCTCACCACGCTGATGGGGCGCGGTGCGTTCCCCGACTCGCACCGGCAGCACCTCGGGATGCCCGGGATGCACGGCACGGTCGCCGCTGTGTACGCGCTCCAGAAGTCCGACCTCATCATCACGCTCGGCGCCCGCTTCGACGACCGGGTGACCGGCAAGCTGGACTCGTTCGCCCCCAACGCGGCGATCATCCACGCCGACATCGACCCGGCCGAGATCGGCAAGAACCGGGCGGCGGACGTGCCGATCGTGGGCGATGCCCGGTTCGTCATCGAGGAGCTGGTCACCGCGGTCGCCGGCGAGCACGCGGCCGGCCACAAGGCGGACATCGCCGAGTGGTGGCGCACGCTGAACGAGCTGCTCGACCGGTATCCGCTGGGCTGGGAGGAGCCGCCGGACGGCACGCTGGCCCCGCAGTACGTGATCAAGCGCATCGGTCAGATCGCCGGCCCGTCCGCCCTCTATGTGGCCGGGGTGGGGCAGCACCAGATGTGGGCCTCGCAGTTCATCTCCTACGAGAAGCCGGGTACCTGGCTCAACTCCGGCGGCCTGGGCACGATGGGCTACGCGGTACCGGCGGCGATGGGCGCCAAGGTCGGCCAGCCGGACGCGACGGTGTGGGCCATCGACGGCGACGGCTGCTTCCAGATGACCAACCAGGAGCTGGCCACCTGCGCGCTGGAGAACATCCCGATCAAGGTGGCGGTCATCAACAACGGCAACCTCGGCATGGTGCGGCAGTGGCAGACGCTGTTCTACAACGAGCGGTACTCCAACACCGACCTGGGTACCCACAAGCACCGGGTCCCGGACTTCGTCAAGCTCGCCGAGGCGCTGGGCTGTATCGGGCTGCGCTGCGAGAACGCCGCCGACGTCGACAAGACCATCGAGGCGGCGATGGCCATCGACGACGCCCCGGTGGTGGTGGACTTCGTGGTCGCCAAGGACGCCATGGTCTGGCCGATGGTCGCCGCCGGCACCAGCAACGACGAGATCATGTTCGCCCGGGGCATGCGCCCCGCCTTCGAGGAGGACGAACTCTGATGAGTAGGCACACGCTGTCGGTTCTCGTCGAGAACAAGCCGGGGGTACTGGCCCGGGTGGCGCAGCTGTTCTCCCGGCGCGGGTTCAACATCGACGCGCTGGCGGTGGGGGAGACCGAGCACCCGGAAGTCTCCCGCATCACGATCGTCGTCAATGCCGACCAGTCCCCGCTGGAGCAGGTCACCAAGCAGCTCAACAAGCTGGTCAACGTATTGAAGATCGTCGAGCTGGAGGCGAGTACCAGCGTGCAGCGCGAGCTGTTACTGGTGAAGGTACGGGCGGACCGGCCGGTCCGGTCGCAGGTGCTCGAGACGGTGAACCTCTTCCGCGCCCGGGTGGTCGACGTCGCACCGGACACGCTCACGATCGAGGCCACCGGTACCGCTGACAAGCTGGACGCGCTGCTGCGCGACCTGGAACCGTACGGAATCAAGGAAATGGTGCAGTCCGGCCTGGTCGCCATCGGCCGCGGCTCGCGCTCCATCACCGGCCCGGTCCTCCGCACCGCCGCCGCGTAGCTTGTCGGAGCGGCGCCAGTCAGAGGTTTACAGCTGCAGCTTAGAAGGAGAAGAACATTGGCCGCTGAGGTCTACTACGACGACGATGCCGATCTCTCGATCGTCGCCGGTAAGAACGTCGCCGTCATCGGGTACGGCAGCCAGGGCCATGCGCATGCGCTGTCGTTGCGGGACTCCGGCGTCGAGGTGCGGGTCGGCCTGCCGGAGGGCTCCAGGAGCCGGGTCAAGGCGCAGGAGCAGGGCCTGACGGTGGGTACCCCGGCCGAGGTGAGCGCGTGGGCCGACGTCATCATGCTGCTGGCGCCGGACACCGCGCAGCGCAAGATCTACGCCGCCGACATCGCGCCGAACCTCACCGCCGGAAAGGCGCTGTTCTTCGGGCACGGGCTCAACATCCGGTACGGGCTGATCACGCCACCGTCCGATGTGGACGTTGCCATGGTCGCCCCGAAGGGACCGGGGCACCTGGTGCGCCGCCAGTTCGTCGACGGCAAGGGGGTACCGGTCCTGGTCGCCGTCGAGCAGGACGCGACCGGTGGCGCGCTCGCCCTCGCGCTGTCCTACGCCAAGGGCATCGGGGGTACCCGGGCCGGCGCGATCCGCACCACGTTCACCGAGGAGACGGAGACCGACCTGTTCGGCGAGCAGACGGTACTGTGCGGCGGCGTGTCGGCGTTGGTACAGACCGGTTTCGAGGTGCTGACCGAGGCCGGGTACGCCCCGGAGATCGCCTACTTCGAGTGCCTGCACGAGCTGAAGCTCATCGTCGACCTCATGTACGAGGGCGGGATCGCGCGGATGCGGTACAGCGTCTCGGACACCGCCGAGTACGGCGACTACTCCCGCGGCCCACGGGTCATCGACGAGCGGGTCAAGGAGGAGATGCGGCGGATCCTCGGGGAGATCCGAAGCGGCGAGTTCGCCCGCGAGTGGATCGCCGAGGACGACGCCGGCCGCCCCAACTTCACCAAGTGGCGCGAACAGGGCGCCGCGCACCCGATCGAGGAGACCGGCCGGAAACTGCGCGGGATGATGAGCTGGGTCGACCGCCCGATCACCGAAACCGCCTGACACTTCCACAGGTTCCGGCGCCGTCACTCACGAGGTGGCGGCGCCGGTGTGTTTCCATCCTCCGGATGGCGTGGAACGGGCAGCATCCGGGCATCCTCGCTGTCCGTACGGGCAGCATCGGGCGAACGATATCAGTGCTATATCTGTATTTGCCGTTGGATCGAGCGTACCAAACGGGCACCGAGTGGGCGCAGATGGCGCTTTCTTGAGCCTGGCCACCCGGTTACGACGGTGTTAGAAATTCGTCACAAGCAAATCATGCGGGGTCTGGCAGAGGTGAGCGGCGTGCAGGCGGATGAGCGTCAGCACCAGATCCTGGTGGCGGCGCGTGCACAGGGTTCGGTCGATGTCGGGAAGGTCGCTGCGGAGATGGGTGTCGCGCCGGAGACGGTTCGCCGGGACCTCCGGGTACTGGAGCGGCACGGGCTGATCCACCGGACACACGGTGGCGCGTACCCGGTGGAGACATCGCAGTTCGAAACCTCGCTGGCCATGCGGACCACCCGGCGGGTACCGGAGAAGCGGCGGATCGCGGAGGCGGCGGTCGAGCTGCTCGGGGACGCCGAGGCGATCTTCATCGACGAGGGGTTCACCCCGCAACTGATCGCGGAGGTGCTGCCGACGAACCGGCCGCTGACCGTGGTTACTGCCTCGCTGCCGACGGCCGCGGTACTCGCGGCGTCGGGCTCGGCTACGGTACTGTTGCTCGGCGGCCGGGTCCGGGGCCGGACCCTGGCGACCGTCGACCACTGGGCGACCCGGATGCTGGCCGGGTTCGTACTCGATCTCGCCTTCATCGGCGCCAACGGGATCTCCCGCGAGCGGGGTCTGACCACCCCGGATCCGGCGGTCGCCGAGGTGAAGGCGCAAGTTGTCCGCATCGCCCGTCGGCGGGTGTTCTGCGGCGTGCACACGAAGTTCGGCGTCAGTACCTTCTGTCGCTTCGCCGACGTCGGCGACTTCGAAACGATCGTCACCGACGTCTCGCTACCGGCTACCGAAGCCCATCGATACTCATTGCTCGGCCCGCAGGTCATCCGGGTCTGAACCCGGTTCCCCCTGCCACCTCGGAGGTGCACTGTGCAAAAATTCGGAAGATTAGTACCACTTCTTGCCATTATGTCGGCGGCCGGCCTGGTGCTGACCGCCTGCAGCGGCGCGGGTGGCGGCGCCACCGGCGGCGGCGGCCACACCATCAACGTGTTGATGGTCAACAACCCGCAGATGGTCGATCTGCAGAAGCTGACCGCGGACAACTTCACCAAGCAGACCGGCATCACGGTCAACTACACCGTGCTGCCCGAGAACGACGTCCGGGACAAGATCAGTCAGGAGTTCTCCAGCCAGGCCGGCCAGTACGACGTCGCCACGATCAGCAACTTCGAGGTGCCGTTCTACGCCAAGAACGGCTGGCTGCACTCGCTCGACGACTACACCAAGTCGGACAGCGGCTTCGACCAGTCGGACATCCTCAAGCCGATGACCGAGTCGCTGACCGCGGAGGACGGCAAGCTCTACGCGGAGCCGTTCTACGGCGAGTCGTCGTTCCTGATGTACCGCAAGGACGTGATGACGGCCAAGGGCCTGACCGTGCCGGAGAACCCGACCTGGCAGCAGGTCGCCGACCTGGCGGCGAAGGCCGACGGGGCGCAGCCCGGCATGAAGGGCATCTGCCTGCGCGGGCAGCCCGGCTGGGGTGAGGTGATGGCGCCGCTGACCACCACGGTGAACACCTTCGGCGGTACCTGGTTCACCAAGGACTGGCAGGCGCAGCTCAACAGCCCGGAGTGGGCGCAGGCGACGAACTTCTACGTCAGCCTCGTCCGGGCGCACGGGGAGGCCGGTGCGCCGCAGGCCGGGTTCACCGAGTGCCTGAACAACCTGGAGCAGGGCAAGGTGGCCATGTGGTACGACGCGACGTCGGCCGCAGGCGCACTGGAGGGCTCCGGCTCGCCGGTGGCCGGCAAGATCGGGTACGCGCAGGCGCCGGTGGTCAAGACCAAGAGCTCCGGCTGGCTGTACACCTGGGCGTGGGGCATGCAGAAGGCGAGCAAGCACGCCGACGACGCGTGGAAGTTCATCTCCTGGGCCTCGGGTAAGGACTACGCCAAGCTGGCCGGCGGCAAGGTCGGCTGGGCGAGCGTACCGGCGGGCACCCGCAACTCGCTCTACGAGAACGCGGACTACCAGAAGGCGGCCGCCGCCTTCTACAAGCAGACGCAGACCGCGATCAGCTCCGCCGACCCGAAGAACCCGGGCGTCCAACCCCGCCCGACGATCGGGATCCAGTTCGTCGACATCCCTGAGTTCACCGATCTCGGTACCCAGGTGTCGCAGGCGATCAGTTCGGCGATAGCCGGACAGACGAGCGTCGAGCAGGCCCTCGCGCAGGGCCAGCAACTGGCCGCGAAGGTCGCGACCAAGTACCAGGGCAAGTAGGGCACGGGTGCCCCCACCACGGGGTGGGGGCACCCGCCGTACCCAGGAGAGAACCGATGAGTGCTTTAGACACGGCCACCACCCGGGTGGCCGGACCGGTCGGGGCCCGCCGCTCCGCAGCGCGCCCGCGCCGGGCCGCGTGGGCGCGGCGGGCGCCGCTGCTGCCCGCACTGGTGTTCATGATCGTGATCACCCAGCTTCCGTTCGTGGCCACCCTGGTCATCTCGTTCATGAACTGGAACGCGCTGTACCCGGACCAGATCCACTTCACCGGCGTGGACAACTACCACACGGTGCTGACCGACGCGATCCTGCGGTCCTCGATCGTCACCACCGTCGTGCTGACCGTCTCCGTGGTCCTGATCAGCCTCGTGCTCGGCCTGCTGATCGCGCTCCTGCTGGACCGCACCTTCTTCGGCCGGGGCGTCGTGCGCACAATGCTGATCGCGCCGTTCCTGGTGGTACCGGTCGCGGCCGCGCTGCTGTGGAAGCACGCGCTCTACAACCCGGTGTACGGGCTGTTCAACGGCCTGCTCACCGACGTGTGGCGGATCTTCGGGGGTTCCGCGCCGCAGCCGGACTGGATCACCCAGATGCCCAAGGGCGCGATCGTCGCCGAGCTGGTCTGGCAGTGGACGCCGTTCATGATGCTGATCCTGCTGGCCGGCCTGCAGAGCCGCCCGCTCGAAGCGTTCGAGGCGGCCACAGTGGACGGGGCCAGTGCCTGGCAGACGTTCCGCTACATCACCCTTCCGCACCTGCGCCGGTACCTCGAACTGGGCGCGCTGCTCGGTTCGATCTACGTGGTCCAGAACTTCGACTCGGTCTTCACCATCACGTCCGGCGGGCTCGGCACGGCCAACCTGCCGTACACCATCTACCAGACCTTCTACCAGGCCCATGATTACGGACGCGCGTCCGCGGCCGGAGTGGTCGTCGTGATCGCCACGATCATCATCGCCACCTTCGCGCTGCGTGTCGTCTCGTCCCTGTTCCGTGAGGAGGCCAAGCGATGACCAGGCCGGGTGCCCGACGGGCGAGAATCTTCTGGGGACTGGTGGCGTGGCTGGTCGGCATCGTGTTCTTCGTGCCCGTCGCGTGGATGGTGCTCACCTCGTTCCACAGCGAGGCGGATGCGGGTACCAACCCGCCGAAGTTCACCGCGGCGCTGACCCTCGCCGGGTACAAGGAGTTCTTCGGCGCCTCGACCGGCGCCAGCCCGTGGCCGGCGCTGATCAACTCGGCGACCGCGAGCATCGGCGCGACGATCGTCGTCCTGCTGCTGGCCATCCCCGCGGCGTACGCGCTGGCCATCAAGCCGGTCCGCAAATGGACCGACGTGCTGTTCTTCTTCCTGTCCACCAAGATGCTCCCGGCGGTCGCCGCGCTGCTGCCCCTCTACCTGATCGCGCAGAAGCTCGGGCTGCTGGACAACATCTGGCTGCTGGTGATCCTGTACACGTCGATGAACCTGCCGATCGCGGTCTGGATGATGCACTCCTTCCTGGCCGAGGTACCGGTGGCCATCCTGGAGGCCGCCGCCATCGACGGCGCCCGGCTGCCGACCATCCTCCGGCGGGTGATCGTGCCGATCGCGGCACCCGGGATCGCGGCCACCGCGTTGATCTGCTTCATCTTCAGCTGGAACGAGATGCTCTTCGCGCGGGTCCTGACCGGGGTCGTCGCCGCCACCTCACCCGTGTTCCTGACCAGCTTCATCACCAGCCAGGGCCTGTTCCTCGCCAAGGTCTGCGCCGCCGCCACCGCGATCTCCCTGCCGGTGCTCGCCGCCGGGTTCGCTGCCCAGGACAAGCTGGTCCAGGGCCTGTCGCTAGGAGCCGTCAAGTGAAAGCAGCTCTGATCAGTTCCCCCGGCAAGGTCGAGGTCACCGAGGTCGAAGACCCCGTGCCCGGGCCCCGGGAGGTGGTCGTCGAGGTCGCCGCGTGCGGATTGTGCGGTACCGATCTGCACATCCTGCACGGCGAGTTCGCCCCGACGCTGCCGATCGTGCCCGGGCATGAGTTCGCCGGCCGCATCGTGGCGGTCGGTGGCGCGGTCAACGAGCGCCGGGTCGGCGAGCGGGTCGCCGTCGACCCGTCGCTGTTCTGCAACGAGTGCTACTACTGCCGGCGCGGCCGCAACAACCTGTGCGAGCGGTGGGCGGCGATCGGCGTCACGGCACCGGGTGGGGCGGCCCAGTACGCCAAGGCGCCCGTGGCCAACTGCGTACCGCTGCCCGATCACGTCCGGGTCGAGGACGCCGCGCTGATCGAGCCGCTGTCCTGCGCGGTGCGCGGGTACGACGTCCTGCGCGCCGAGATGGCCGCCACGGTACTCATCTACGGCGCCGGGACGATGGGCCTGATGATGCTGGAACTGGCCAAGCGCACCGGGGCGGTCTCGGTGGACGTCGTCGACATCAACGCCGAGCGGCTGGCCACGGCCGTGGAGCTGGGCTGTACCACCGCGGCCGCCAACGCGGGCGAGATCGACCGGCCGCGCGGCTGGGAGGTGGTCATCGACGCCACCGGCAATGCCCACGCCATCCAGGACGGCCTGAACCGGGTCGGCAAGGGCGGTACCTTCCTGCAGTTCGGCGTCGCCGACTACGCCGCCCGGGCCACCATCGACCCGTACCGTATCTACAACCAGGAGGTCACCATCACCGGCTCGATGGCCGTCCTGAACAGCTACGAGCGCGCGGCGGACCTGTTCGCCACCGGCGTCCTCGACCCGGAGGTGTTCATCAGCGACCGGCTGCCGCTGGACAAGTACCCCCAGGCGCTGGAGCAGTTCGCCGCCGGCGTCGGCCGCAAAATCCAGGTGCTGCCGTAGGGGCCCCGGACCTGACCGTCATGCGTGACCCCGAGGGCAACGAGTTCTGCGTGGAGTAACCGCTCGGTTTCGTTTCCGGTAGATTGCGAATTGACGCGGAGTGGATCCTGAGAATTGCCGGGAATCCCGACGGTCGTCGACGGTACATGGCGAATGCCATGTACCGTCGTCGCATGCGCCTGGAGCATACCCACCTTACCGAGCGTTTCGGGGCCGTTCGGATCCATGAACTTCAACGTGTCATCGAACTGGATTCAGGCGGCAGCGGCGAGTACCACCCGACCGGACACGGGCGGACCAGCGAGATCGTCCCGGCTGACGCCATCCGCGCGGTCGAACGGGAATTGGTCATTGTCATTCCCTGTAAGAACGAAGCACGCAGAGTGATTGAGGGCGTGCTCTCGGGGATTCCGCATGACTGCCTCATCGTGCTGGTGTCGAACAGTGGGCGCGGCCCGGTGGACCGGTACGAGATAGAAGCGCAGACCGTCGCCGAGTACTGCCGCCTTGCGGAGCGGCCGGCGCTCACCATCCATCAACGCGATCCGGGGCTTGCCGCCGCGCTGAAGGTGGCCGGGGCACCGGAGATCATCGACGAGGACGGGCTGGTCCGCAACGGCAAGGGCGAAGGCATGCTCGTCGGCATGGCGCTCGCCGCGCTGACCGGCCGGCGCTACGTCGGGTACGTCGACGCGGACAACTACGTACCCGGATCGATCAACGAGTACTGCAAGGCGTTCGCGGCGGGGTTGCACCTGGCCGACAGCCCGTACGCGATGGTGCGCATCTCCTGGCACTCCAAGCCGAAGCTGCAGGAGGGCCGGCTGTACTTCAGCCGCCGGGGCCGGGCCTCGGAGGTCACCAACCACTTCCTCAACCTGTTGATCGCCGAGCACTCCGGCTTCGGTACCGATGTCATCGCGACCGGCAACGCGGGGGAGCACGCGCTCACCCTGGACCTCGGCCGGCGGATGCGGATGGCCGGCGGGTTCGCCGTCGAGCCGTACCAGTACGTCGACCTGTTCGAGCAGTTCGGCGGCGTGGGCGACAGCTTGCATCCGGACGTCATGGCCAGCTCGGTCGGGGTACGGCAGATCGAGACCCGAAACCCCCACTTCCATGACAACAAGGGCGAGGGGCACGTCAAGGACATGCGGCTACAGGCCCTCAACGTCCTGTACCACTCCTCGGTGTGCCTGCCCCCGGTGCGCGAGGCGATCCGCGAGTTCCTCACCGCGCAGGATGCGCTGGCCCCGGCGGCCGAGCCGCCCCGCGAGCGGGTGTACCCGCCGGTCGGCGCGCTCGCGCTGGACCAGCTGCTCGACGTTCTGGCCAGTGAGGCCCGGACGTTCCGGCAGATCGTGCGCTGCCTGCCCGAAGGGCTCCGGACCGACCCGCCGATCCGCCGTGCCGATATCGGACTCGGTGTGGATGGACCGGGCAGGTAGGGTGGCCAACCGTGACCAACGTGGTACTGATCGCCGAAGAGCTTGCGCCCGCCGCCATTGGCGTCCTCGCCGCCGACTTCGAGGTGCGGTATGTCGACGGGACCGACCGGCGGGCGTTGCTGAGCGCGCTCGCCGAGGCGGACGCGGTGATCGTCCGTAGCGCCACCCAGATCGACGCCGAGGCGATCGCCGCGGCACCGGGGCTCAAGGTGGTCGCCCGCGCCGGGGTCGGGCTGGACAACGTGGATATCCCGGCTGCGACGGCGCGCGGTGTCCTGGTGGTCAACGCGCCCACGTCGAACATCGTGTCCGCCGCCGAGCAGGCCGTCGCGCTGCTGCTCGCGGTCGCCCGGCACACCTCGGTCGCGCACGCGACGCTCCGGCGGGGGGAGTGGCAGCGGTCCCGGTTCACCGGCGTGGAGATCCAGGGCAAGACCGTCGGCGTCATCGGGCTGGGCCGCATCGGCGTGCTGTTCGCCCAGCGGATGGCGGCGTTCGGTACCCGGCTCATCGCGTACGACCCGTACGTGCAGCCGGCCCGCGCGGCCCAGCTCGGCGTCCGGCTGGTGGGGCTGGACGAGCTGCTGCGGGACAGCGACTTCATCTCCATCCACCTGCCGAAGACCGCGGAGACGGTCGGGCTCATCGGCGAGAAGGAGCTGCGGCTGGTCAAGCCGAGCGTGCGCATCGTCAACGCGGCGCGCGGCGGGCTGATCGACGAGCAGGCGCTCGCGGACGCGATCGCGGAGGGCCGGGTCGCCGGCGCCGGACTCGACGTGTACGCGAAGGAGCCGTGCACCTCCTCACCGCTGTTCGACCTGGACAACGTGGTCGCGGTACCGCACCTCGGCGCGTCCACCGTGGAGGCTCAGGACAAGGCCGGGCTGGCGGTGGCGCGCAGCGTGAAGCTCGCGCTGGAAGGGGAGTTCGTCCCGGACGCGGCCAATGTGCAGGCCGGCGGCCTGGTGCACGAGGACGTCCGCCCGCTGCTGCCGCTGGCCGAGAAGCTGGGCAAGGTGTTCACGGCGGTGGCGGGTGGGATAGCGGCCGCGGTGGAGGTGGAGGTACGCGGCGAGGTCGTCGCGCACGACGTGTCGGTACTCAAGCTCGCGGTCACCAAGGGAATCTTCACCGCGGTCGTCGAGGAGCAGGTGACCTACGTCAACGCGCCACTGCTCGCCTCGGCGCGCGGGGTCGACGTGCGCCTGACCGCCGTCGCGGACAGCATCGAGCACCCGACGGTCGTCTCGGTCCGGGGCGCGCTACCGGACGGGCGCTCGGTCGGGGTGTCCGGGATCGTCACGCCGACCGGTGAGCGGCTGACCGAGCTGGAGGGGTACCCGCTGGAGCTGACCGCCGACGGCGTCCTGCTGTTCTTCCGCTACGTCGACCGGCCGGGGATCGTCGGCACCGTCGGTACCATCCTCGGCAGGCTGAACGTGAACATCGCGGCGATGCAGGTCGCCCGGCAGGCGGCCGGCGGCGATGCGCTGATGACGCTGACCGTGGACTCCCCGGTCGGCGCCGAACTCCTCGCCCAGGCGGCTGCGGCGATCGGCGCCACCGCCGCCTCGACGGTGGACCTCACCGAAGGCTGAGGGCTTCGCCCACCTTCCGTCCGGCGACCACGAGGGCCTGGTACCCCTCGGGGGTCGGGAACCAGGACAGCCCGGCCTCGCCAGCGGCGTGGAGGGCGGTGGCATACCCGTCCGCCGTCGCCAGGGCCGGTCCGGTGACCGCCGCCGGCCCGGTACCCGGCACCTGCCGGCCGGTGTGCGGATCGACGATCGGCGACCCGTAACCCGACGTGGCGACCGCGCCGTCGGTGAGCTCGACGGTCGCCAGTACCCGCAACGGGTTGTCCGGGTCGGCGACCCCCACGCGCCAGGGGCCGCCCCGCGGGCCGGCGCCCCGGACCAGCCAGTCCCCACCCGACGTGATCGCGTAGTCGTCGATGCCGGCGGCGCGCAGCAGGACCGCGGCCCGGTCGATCGCCCACCCCTTCACCATGCCGCTCGGGTCGAAGCCGCCGGGGCACGCCCAAGCGTCGAACCAGCCGTCCGTGGCCGCCCGCAGCGCGGCGCAGCGCCGGACCACCTCGACGAGCGGGGGCGGGTAGCCGGCCGGGGTCAGCTCGCCCCGGCGGACGAGGCTGACGAGGGAGCGCTGCCGGTACGGGCTCAAGGCGGCGTCGACCGCGCGCAGCTCGGCGACCGCGCCGGCGAGCGCCTCACCGATCGCGCGCCGGGACAGGTCACCCGGACCGGCCAGGCAGAAGGCGTATTCGCTGCCGGCGACCTGCACGGTGTGCCGGGCGATGGTCCGCTCGGCCTCGAACTTCAACGGCCGCAGCCACGAAACGGTGCTCATCTCGTCCCCCTCGCGGTGTCCTTGGGTTCACGCTAGGAGCCGGAGATGACCGGGGGCTTGCGGTTTCCTGCCAGTTGGCTGGGAACACGCTCGCGGCCCGAATGCTGGGAGTGCCGTACCGGGTGGTAGGACGATCGCATACCGTGGCGGGGTGACTCGGATCGCGGTGGTCGCCGGCGACGGTATCGGCATCGAGGTGGTTGCCGAGGGCCTCAAGGTCCTCGACGCGGTACTGCCCGGGGTCGAGACGACCGGGTACGACCTGGGCGCCACCCGGTACCACCGCACCGGCGAGGTGCTGCCCGACTCCGTGGTCGCCGAACTGGCCGGGCACGACGCGATCCTGCTCGGTGCGGTCGGCGATCCGTCGGTACCGCCCGGGGTGCTGGAGCGCGGCCTGCTGCTCAAGCTGCGGTTCGCCTTCGACCAGTACGTCAACCTGCGGCCGTCGCGCCTCTGGCCGGGTACCGCGAGCCCGCTGGGCGCGGTGAAGCCCGGCGAGATCGACCTGGTCGTGGTACGCGAGGGCACCGAGGGCCTCTACGCCGGTGCGGGCGGGGTACTGCACCAGGGCAGCCCGGCCGAGATCGCGACCGAGGAGAGCCTCAACACCCGCCACGGCGTCGAGCGGGTCATCCGCGATGCCTTCACCCGGGCGGCGCGACGGGAGCGGCGGCGCGTCACGCTGGTGCACAAGACCAACGTGCTCACCCATGCGGGCGGCCTGTGGGCACGCACCTTCGCCGACGTCGCCGCGGACTTCCCGGACATCGCCACCGAGTACCAGCACGTCGACGCGGCCGCGATGTTCCTGGTGACCCAGCCGTCCCGGTACGACGTCGTGGTCACCGACAACCTCTTCGGCGACATCCTCACCGACATCGCCGCCGCGGTCACCGGCGGCATCGGTCTCGCCGCGAGCGGCTGCATCAACCCGGAGCGGCGGTACCCGTCGATGTTCGAGCCGGTGCACGGCTCCGCGCCGGACATCGCCGGCCGGGGCATCGCCGATCCGGTCGCCGCCGTCCTGTCGGTCTCCCTGATGCTGGACCACCTCGGCCACCCCCAGGAGGCCCGGCGAGTATCCGAGGCGGTCGCGGCCGAACTGGCCGGGCGAGACCCCGGACAGCCGCTGCGTACCGCCGACGTCGGCGACCGTCTCGCGGCACACGTCAGCTGACCGCGGGCTCTGCCCCGCGCATCCCGAAATCAGTGCCGGCTTCGCCGGCGCCAAGCCCTTCCCGGGGGAACGCGGGCGCGCAGCCCCCACGCGTGAACGACCGTTCGGGGTAGATTCTCTTCCAGGCCCGCCTCGAACCCCTCACGGAGAAACGCATGAGCGTCGACTTCGACATCCGCCCGAATCAGACCCCGGTCCCGGACGCCGAACGGGCCGCCCTGCTGGCCAACCCCGGCTTCGGCCGGGTCTTCACCGACCACATGGTCACCATCCGGTACGCCGACGGCAAGGGCTGGTACGACGCCCGGGTCGAGGCGCGCGCGCCGATCCCGATGGACCCCGCCACCGCCGTCCTGCACTACGCGCAGGAGATCTTCGAGGGGCTCAAGGCTTACCACTGCGCCGACGGCAGCGTGACGATGTTCCGGCCGGAGGCGAACGCCGCCCGGTTCCGCAGCTCGGCGGAGCGGATGGCGATGGCCCCGCTGCCCGAGGAGCTGTTCGTCGCCTCCCTGCACGAGCTGATCAAGGCGGACCGGGACTGGATCCCGAGGACCGACGACGGCAGCCTCTACCTGCGCCCGTTCATATACGCATCCGAGGTCTTCCTCGGCGTCAAGCCCTCCGCGGAGTACCTGTACCTGGTGATCGCGTCGCCGGTCGGCTCGTACTTCAAGGGCGGCGTGCAGCCGGTCAGCATCTGGGTGTCGCAGGACTACACCCGGGCCGCGCCGGGCGGCACCGGCGCCGCCAAGTGCGGCGGCAACTACGCCACCAGCCTGCTGCCCCAGGCCCAGGCGGTGGAGCACGGCTGCGACCAGGCGCTGTTCCTCGACGCCGTCGAACGGCGCTACGTCGACGAGCTGAGCGGCATGAACGTCTTCTTCGTCTACGACGGCACCCTGGTCACCCCGCCGCTGACCGGGTCGATCCTGCCCGGCATCACCCGCGACTCGGTCATCACGCTGGCCCGGGACAACGGGCTGACCGTGGTCGAGCGGCCGTACTCGTTCGCCGAGTGGCAGGCCGACGCCGCGAGCGGGGAGCTGTGCGAGGCGTTCGCCTGCGGCACCGCGGCGGTGATCACCCCCATCGGTACCGTGCGCTGGCCGGACGGCGAGTTCACGGTCGCCGACGGCGGGTCCGGTCCGGTGACCATGGACCTGCGCCAGCAGCTCGTGGATATCCAGCGCGGTCGCGCCGCGGACCCCTACGGCTGGGTCCACAAGGTCCTATAACGGATTAATAGCGCAAGAGGTGGGCGCAGAGCGCCTCGACGTGCAGTTCGCTGACCCCGGCCGCACGGGCATACCCGTGGACCGAGCCGAACCGGGCGGAAAGCTCGGTCAGGAACAGCCCCATCGCCTCGGGCGGGCAGGCCAGGAAGTGGTCGGGCGGCACGGGTACCGGCTCGCCGGTCGCTTCCCGGCGGATCACCGCGGCGATCGGCGCCTGCGCGGCCTCGCTGGCGGCGTAGTCGGCCATGATGTCCGCCTGGGGTACCCCGAGCAGGGCGAGCGTGAGGGCGGCCAGCACCCCGGTGCGGTCCTTACCGGCGAAGCAGTGCATGACCAGCGGCGCGCGGTCGGCGTCGGAGATCAGGCGCAGGGCGGCGCCGAAGCCCTCGATGCCCTCCTCGGCCATGTCCAGGTACCGGTCGGCCAGGAAGCGGTGTGGGCCGGCTGACTCGTCGTACCCGCCCGAGTGCCACTCGCGGTGCGCCGGGTGCAGGTTGAAGTAGGCGAGGCCGGGAAGGTCGGGGATGCGGCCGTCGCGCTCGATCTCGGCCGGGCGGCGCAGGTCGAGGACGGTACGGATACCCAGCGCAGCCAGTTGCTCACCTTCGGTTTCTGTCAGCCGGTGCAGCGAGTCGGACCGGTACAGCCGGCCGTGGTGCACGATGCGGCCGTCCGCCCCGGGCAGGCCGCCCAGGTCCCGGAAGTTGACGACCGTCGAGAAGGTCGTCGTCCGCAGGTCCACGGCATGACAGTACCGTCTGACCGGCTGATCGGCAGCGCACAACATCGACGGGAGTGGCCGGTCCACCCACTCCCGTCGATGGTTCGTCGGGTCGCTACCGCGGGTAGTTCGGCGGCTCTTCGGGCCCGCTGCCCTCCGTGTCCGGAGCCCGCGGCGGTGCGGCGGCCGGCGGGGCCATCCCGCCGGGCGGCGGGGGTGGCGCAACCTCACCGAGCGAGTAGGTGTCGCTGTAGTACCCGCCGATCTTCTCGCGGTACGCCTCGCCGCGGAAGTTGTCCGGGTCAAACTCGGGCGAGTCCTTGACCTGCGCCTTGGTGCGGTCGACGTGGACCCGCTTCTCCTCGTGGTCGACGTGGTGCACGGTACCGGCCGGGAGCAGCACCTTCTTGCCGAAGATCCACGGGCCGGTGTCGACGACGAGGTAGCTCTCGCCGACGATCGTGCTGGCCTCGTCGATCTTCCCGATGTGCCCGTCGGTCGTCTCGACCCGGTACCCGATGATGTCCGAGCCGTCGCCCAGCCCGGCGTTCTCGCGGTAGTTCCACGGGTCGAACCGGGCGATCGTGTCCGGCGTCCGCATCGACGGCGCTGCCGACTGCTCCGGCTGCGGCGGCTTGGCCTGCGGTACCTCGCTCCGCATCGGCGGCACGTCACCGGTCATCGGCGCGGTGCTGCCCTCGACCGGATCCGGCGCCGCCGGGGGCATGTGGGCGAACCCACCCGGCGGGTCGATCCGCTCCGGGTCCGGACTTGGCGACCCGTACATATTCGGCGCGACCGGCCTGTCCATGGCTATCCCTCCTCGGGCTTGTTTCGCCGTGGTTACCCGTCGGGTACCCGGTGGGGATTCGAGGGAAACCCTGCTCAACATGTGGGAGCGACTTCCCAGGGCCGTGCGGTGAGTGGCAAGGTACAGAACGTGACCTTGACGTACGCCGTAGTCATTATCACCTAGCGCGCGCAGCACCCTTCCTGCGCGCGCCGACCTCTCGCATCCGCGAGGGGTCTTTTTGTTGGTCACGTTCTGCCGAGGTCGAGGAAAGGATTCTCCGATGGGCTACCAGGTGTTCGACACCACGCTGCGCGACGGGGCACAGCGCGAGGGGATCACATACTCCGTCGTCGACAAGCTGGCCATCGCGCGCCTGCTCGACGAGTTCGGGGTGGGCTTCATCGAGGGCGGCTGGCCCGGTGCCATGCCCAAGGACACCGAGTTCTTCGAACGCGCCCGAAACGAGCTCAACCTCAAGCACGCGCTGCTGGTCGCGTTCGGCTCCACCCGCAAGGCGGGGGTACGGGCGGCCGCCGACCCGCAGGTACGCGGCCTGCTCGACGCGGAGACGCCGGTCGTGTGCCTCGTCGCCAAATCGGATATCCGGCACGTCGAGCGCGCCCTGCGTACCACCGGCGCGGAGAACCTGGAGATGGTCCGGGACACCGTGGCGCACTTCCTGGCCGAGGGCCGCCGGGTATTCCTGGACTGCGAGCACTTCTTCGACGGGTACCGGTTCGCGCCGGAGTACCCGGCGAGCGTCGTGGCCGCGGCCCTCGAGGCCGGCGCCGAGCGGGTCGTCATGTGCGACACCAACGGCGGGATGGTGCCATCCCGGATCACCGCGGCCATCACCGACCTGATGGGCCGGCTCGGGGTGACCGGCGACGAGCTCGGCATCCACTGCCAGAACGACACCTCGTGCGCGGTGGCCAACACCGTCGCCGCCGTCGAGGCCGGGGTCACCCACTTCCAGTGCACCGCGAACGGGTACGGCGAGCGGCCCGGCAACGCCGACCTGTTCGCCACGGTCGCCAACCTGCAACTCAAGCTCGGGCTGCCGGTCCTACCGGAGGGCTGCCTGGAGGAGATGGTGCGCGTCTCGCACGCCATCGCGGAGATCGCCAACATCGCCCCCGACACCCACCAGGCCTACGTCGGGGCCGCCGCCTTCGCTCACAAGGCCGGGCTGCACGCGAGCGCGATCAAAGTCGATCCGCTGCTCTACAACCACGTGGAGCCCTCGGTGGTCGGCAACGACATGCGGATCCTCGTCACCGAGATGGCCGGCCGGGCCAGCATCGAGCTCAAGTCGCGCGAGCTCGGTCTGGACCTGGCCGGCCATCCGGAGGCGGTCGCCACGGTCACCGAGAAGGTCAAGGACCTGGAGGCACAGGGCTGGTCGTTCGAGGCCGCCGACGCCTCGTTCGAGCTGCTGGTACGCGCGGAACTGGGTACCGTGACGCAGCCGTTCACCCTGGAGTCGTACCGGGTGACCGTGGAGCACCGGGAGGACGGCGCGGTCGTGTCCGAGGCGACCGTCAAGCTCTGGGTCGGCGAGGAGCGGGTGATCGCCACCGCCGAAGGCAACGGCCCGGTCAACGCGCTGGACGAGGCGCTGCGCAGCGCGCTGATCCAGTACTACCCGACGCTGGGCGAGTTCGAGCTGGCCGACTACAAGGTCCGGATCCTGGAGGGGTCGCACGGCACCGGCGCGATCACCCGGGTACTGCTGGAGACCGCGGAGGCCGGACGCGACTGGACCACCGTCGGCGTGCACGAGAACGTGGTCGAGGCGAGCTGGCACGCGATGGTCGACGCGCTCACGTACGGGCTGACCCGGCGGTAGGGAGGATCAACTCCGCGTACACGGCGCGGTGGTCGCTGCCCGGGACCGGGTGCACGGCCACCGCGCCGACGCGGATCCGCCGGTCGGCCAGGACCCGGTCCAGCGTCATGCGGGGGATCGGGCCGTAGCCGGCGTAGGGCCAGGTGGGCACGAGGCCTCGGCCGGTCACCGCGGCGGCGTCCCGATAGCCGGTACCGAGGACAGCGCGCAGCGCCGCGTGGTCCAGGGTCGCGTTGAAGTCGCCGAGCAGCACGTGTACCGGACCGTCCGCCGGCGGCAGGGCGGCCAGGCCGGCGCGCCAGGCTTTGACCGTTCCCGGCTTGTACAGCGATGCGGGGTGGACGCACTCCACGTAGATCTCGCCACCGGGTACCGCCACCATGCCGTGGACGCCCTGGTGCCCGCCCGGGTAGGTGCGGTACCCGGGCATGCGCAGCGGGTACCGGCTGAAGAGCGCGCAGCCCCGACCACCCGGCGCCGGACCGGTCACCGCGTGCGGCAGCAGCTCGCCGAGCCCGGCCGCGCGCAGCTTGCGGTCCACTTCGGGGGTGTACTCCTGCATCGCGAGCAGCTCGACGCCGCGCTCCCGCACCAGGTCGAGCAGCGCGTCGGGGTCGCACCCGCCGAGCATCAGGTTGGCTGTCAGTACCCGCAGCGCCGGCCCGTCCCCGCGCTCCGGGCGCCCGATCGCGCGCGGCAGTACCACCCGGACGAGCCCGGCCAGCGCGGCACCGGCGACCACCGCGGCGGCCCACCGCCGGGTCGCGAGCGCGAACCCGAGCGGCAGCACGGCCGCGACCGCGGCGTACGGGGTGAAGGCGAGCGCGCACGCGAACACCCAGCCGCGCTCCAGCCCGAGCAACCGGATCGCGGCCCAGGCCGCCGACACCCCCGCCGCGATCCAGACCACCACGGCTGCACCGTATCCGGTGGGCGTTGGCCGGCGGCGCCACAAGCGAGCCGGTCGGCACCGAGCGGAGCGAGCCGGTCGGCACCGAGCGGAGCGAGCCGGTCGGCACCGAGCGGAGCGAGCCGGTCGGCACCGAGCGGAGCGAGCCGGTCGGCACCGAGCGGAGCGAGCCGGTCGGCACCGAGCGGAGCGAGCCGGTCGGCGCGACTGCGCACCTGGACGTCGAGCACCAGGTACTGATGAAGATGCGCCTGGCGCGGCTGGAGGCGCTGCTCGGGGTCCACCGCCCGGATCAGACCCACCTGCACCTTCCCGCGTGGCTGCGCCCGACCAAGGGGGAGCACCGCCTGGCAGTGAGCATCGCCATTCTGGTGCTCGTGGTCCTGCAGATGGTGGTGCGGCGGGATCTGCAGTTCCAGCCCCGGTACCTGCTGCCGGCGCTGGAGGGCCTGCTGTTCGCGGTGCTGGTGCTGGCCAACCCGACCCGGATCACCCGGGAGAGCGCCGCCCTGCGCACCCTCGGCCTGCTGCTGGTCGCCGCCGCGAGCCTGGCCACCGCCTGGTCGGCCGGCCGCCTGGTGTACCAGCTCGCGACCGGCCATGGCGGCAACAGCGCGGTACCGCTGCTGGTCAACGGCGGCGCCATCTGGCTGACCAACGTCATCGTCTTCGCGCTGTGGTACTGGGATCTCGACCGCGGCGGCCCGGCCGCGCGGGCCAGCGCCCGCATGCCGATGCCCGACTTCCTGTTCACCCAGATGTCGTCGCCGGAGCTGGCCTCCCGCGACTGGGAACCGTCGTTTGTCGACTATCTGTACCTGTCGTTCACCAACGCGACCGCGTTCAGCCCGACCGACACGCTGCCGCTGAGCCGCTGGGCGAAGCTGACGATGATGTTCCAGTCGGCGATCTCGCTGGTGACGGTCGCGCTGGTGGTGGCGCGGGCGGTGAACATCTTCACGTGACGCGCCTTCGCCGGAGCAACCAGAACCCGCCGCCGGCGAGCACGAGAAGCAGGACGACAGCGGCGACGATCCACCACACCGTTGACGAGTCGCTCGACGCCTTGGTGGCGGCCTTGGTCGCGGCCGGCGTCGGGGTGCCGGTGGTGGCGGCCGCTCCGGTCGGGCTCGGCGACGGGCTGGCGCTCGGTACCGCCGCAGCGGGCTGCAGTGCCAGTACCGGCGCCGGGTGCGGGGGCTCGGCCTGGCCGGGCTGCGGGATCTCGATCCACCGGTCGGCCTCGTTGTTGCCGTAGGTGACGACGGTCTTGAACGCGAGGCTGGACGCGGTGTCCGGCAGCTTGGCGATCTTCACCCGGTAGATGACGTCCTTGTGTATCGCGAGCGTCGTGCCGCCCACGGTGTACCCGTCCGCCGTCCGGGTCATCGTCCAGCCGGCCGGACCGGAGACGTAGCTGACGTCGGCGGGCGCGATCCCTGCGGGGAGGACCACCTGCACCAGCTTGGCTCCGGCCGCGTCGGACTCCGACTCGGCGGTGAACTGTACGGTCACGTCCGTCGCGCCGGCCTGCGGCTTGTCGGCGGACACCTGGACATGGGCGAGGGCGGGCGTGGCGGTACCCAGGACGACGGCGGCCACCACGGCCGCGACCAGGACCAACCGGGTCTTCGATAGCGTCACGCCGGGTAAGTCGCCCGGGCGGCCGGAAAAGTTCCCCGGTCGATCGCAGCGATGAGACTGGATCGCAGCCGGGCCGCCCTGTCGGCGAAGGCGCGCTGGGCCGCCGCATACTCGGCCCGACCGTCGGGCGTCTCCACCGGTACCGGCGGATAGCCAAGGTCGGCGAGGTCGTACGGACTGGCCCGCATGTCCAGGGCGCGGATCTCCCGGGCCAGCGCGAAGCAGTCGGCGACCAGCTCGGCGTTGACGAGCGGTACGAGCTTGTACGCCCACTTGTAGAGGTCCATGTTCGCGTGCAGGCAGCCGGGCTGCTCCAGGTCCGGCTGGTCGGCGCGGGTCGGGCGCACCAGGTTGAGCGGAAGGGCCGGGGCGGTGAAGAAGCGGTACGCGTCGAAGTGCGAGCACCGCACCCGGGTGCGCTCGACCACCTCAGCCGTCCGTTCCGGACCCAGCCGCAGCCGGTACCCGGCGTGCCGCACTTCCTCGGGCGTGAGCCGGTACACCATGGCCCACTCGTGCATGCCGAAGCAGCCGAGGTTGGCCGGTCGGCTGGCGGTGGCCGTGAGCAGTCGGCGGATCCAGCTGATCGAGTCGCCTCTTTTTTCGATCGCGGCGGCGGTGTCGAGCGTCGCGCCCCCGGGCGTGGCCCGGTACTCCGGGCCGAACTCGTCCGGCATGGCGCGGGCCAGGATCACCCCGGCGCCGGGATGCCAGCGGCGCAGTTGCGCCGGGCGGAACGAGTAGTAGGTGAAGAGGAAGTCCTCGACCGGATGCTTCGCGCCGGTCCGCCGCCGCGCGAGGTGACCGGCCAGCCAGCCGTCCACGCGGCGCTGGTGCGCGGTACGGCGGGCCTGCCAGTCCGGCTCGGCGAGGACAGCGGTCACGCCCCCGATTGTCTCCCGAGTCCCGGGGTAGATTCGGGCGGTGCGGATCGCTCGTTTTGTTCACGCTGGCGGGATGTCCTTCGGTGCGGTGGAGGGGGAGACCGGCGCGGGCCCGGATGCGGTGACCCTCGCTGAGATCGACGGCCATCCGTTCGGTCCGCTGCGCTTCACCGGACAGCGCTGGGCCCTGCCCGACGTGCGGCTGCTCTCGCCGATCCTGCCCAGCAAGGTGGTGGGCATCGGGCGCAACTATGTGGAGCACGCGGCCGAGCACGGCGCCGACGTACCGAAGGAGCCGCTGCTGTTCCTCAAGCCGTCGACGGCGGTCATCGGGCCGCACGACCTGATCCGGCTGCCCGTGCAGTCCAAGCAGGTCGAGCACGAGGCCGAGCTGGCCGTCGTCATCGGGGCGCCGGGCGCCCGGCGGGTGGACCGGGCCGGCGGCCGGGCCGCGATCTTCGGGTACACCTGCGGCAACGACGTGACAGCCCGCGATCTGCAGCGGGCCGACGCGCAGTGGACCCGGGCCAAGGGCTTCGACTCCTTCTGCCCGCTGGGCCCCTGGATCACCACAGACGTCGACGTGTCCGACGTCGAGGTGCGCTGCGAGGTCAACGACGAGGTACGGCAGCTCGGCCGGACCAAGGACCTGGTGTTCGACATTCCCACGCTGGTGTCGTACGTCTCGCACGTGATGACGCTGCTGCCCGGCGACGTGATCCTCACCGGTACCCCGGCCGGCGTCGGGCCGCTGGCCAGCGGCGATACCGTCACGGTTGCCATCGAGGGCATCGGCGTGCTGTCCAACCGGGTCGCCACGCTGGATTAGCCGACCGATTTGGATCGCTCTTGGCGGTCGGGTAGAGTTCTTCCTCGGCGCCGCAAGGCGCCAGTTGGGGTATGGGGTAATTGGCAGCCCGACGGATTCTGGTTCCGTTAGTCTAGGTTCGAGTCCTGGTACCCCAGCCCGAGCGGTCTTGGCCCCGTCGTCTAGCGGCCCAGGACGCCGCCCTCTCAAGGCGGTGGCGCCGGTTCGAATCCGGTCGGGGCTACAGGTAAGGCATCGGCGAACCGCGCTCCCT
>WNGL01002035.1_pt1 | contig 45975 bp, 44 predicted proteins | sample 5400591 | NCBI WGS metagenome assembly WNGL01 (sample SAMN13153377, study PRJNA577476) | soil metagenome | isolation source: 80 cm soil or saprolite under Garry oak tree replicate 1 | place: USA:California | collected 2016-06-15 | reverse complement strand
TGGCCTGGCGGATCCACCAGGTGGCGTAGGTGGAGAACTTGTAGCCCTTGGTGTAGTCGAACTTCTCCACGGCGCGGATGAGGCCGAGGTTGCCTTCCTGGATGAGGTCGAGGAAGGCCATGCCCCGCCCGGTGTACCGCTTGGCCAGGCTCACCACCAGCCGCAGGTTCGCCTCCAGGAGGTGGTTCTTGGCGCGCTCACCGTCCCGCGAGATCCACATGAGATCGCGGTTCATCGTGGTGGGCAGCCGCTCCTCGCCCTCCTCGGCGGCGCGCAGCCGCTCCCCGGCGTACAGGCCGGCCTCGATCCGCTTGGCCAGCTCGACCTCCTGCTCGGCGTTGAGCAGCGGTACCTTGCCGATCTGCTTCAGGTAGGCCCGTACCGAGTCGGCCGACGCGGTCAGCTCGGCGTCCCGACGGGCCTGCTTGAGCGCCTCGGACTCCTCGTCGTCCCACTCGAAGTCGTCGGCGTCGGCCTCGGCGTCCGCCTCGGCCTCGGCGACCACCTCGGCCGGCTCCTCGACCACGACGTCTTCCAGCTCGGCGGCCAGCGCCTCGGGGTCGAGGTCGGCCTCGTCGGGTTCGTCCTGCGCCTTGGCCGGCGCGGGTCCGACCGGGCCGGGGTCGACCGTCTTCACCGGCTTGGCTGACGTGCCCGGCTCCTCGGCCGCCTTGCCGGCTGCCTTCGCCGAGCGCGCGGCCTTCGCGGCCTTGATCGGTACCACCGGCTCCGTCGCGGCCTCGGGGCCGTCCGCCTGCTTCGGCGTCGCGGTGCGCTTCGCCCCGGCGTCAGTGGCCTTCCCGGCGGCAGCTTCCCTGTCCTCGGCGGCGGCGTCCTTGGCGGCAGCGTCCGGCCGCGCGGGTGCTTCTGTCTTGACCACCTTGATCACCGGCTCCGCCGGCGCGGGCTCGGCCGCCTCGGCCGGCTTCCGGGTCGCCTTCGCGGTTGTGGCCCGCGACGCCGGGGTCGCGGACCGGGCGGCGGCCACCCGCCGCCGGGCGTTGGCGGAATCGTCGACGACCACGGTCACCCCCGCATCCGCGAGCGTACGCAACAACTTCTTGGCCTGACTCGGCGTCACGTCGGCGTCTTCGACGGCCTGGGCGACCTCCGTCGACCTGAGCTGGCCACCGGAACCGGCGGCGCGCCCGAGCAGGGCGTCCGTCAGAGCGCGTACGTCGGGGGCGCCGGAGTGGCGGGCTTCAGTCACGAACGACCTTCCGGGGCGAAAGCGAGCACGGCCGTCCGGCCAACGTAGCGCGGAAACCGCTCCAACGCCGACCGGTGGATGTCCGTACCGCCGCATGGCGGCGGGACATCCGTTCTGTCATTCCCCAGCCGCCGGCCGGGAACCTCTGGTGTTCGACCCTCGTGCCGTGGCGCGCGGGCAGCGTGAATTGTAGCGCCGATGGCGCCGCTCATCCCGCTCCGCTCCGCCCGGCGTGGCCGGGCCCGGCCGGCTTGCGAGGATGGTGGCGGTGGCCGACAGCGATGGGGGTACTCATGACCGGCACGTCGGACGAGCTGCTCACGGTGGCGGTCGAGGTGGTCCGCGCCGCCGCCGAGCTGGCCCGCGACCTGCGAGAACAAGGCGTATCGGGGGTCGCCACCAAGAGCACCGCCACGGACGTGGTCACCGCGGCGGACAAGGCGACCGAGCGGTACGTGCGGGACCTGCTGCGCGAGCGGCGGCCCGGCGACACCGTGCTGGGCGAGGAGTCCGGCCAGTCGACCGGTACCGGCGGCGTGCGGTGGATCCTCGACCCGATCGACGGCACCGTGAACTACCTGTACGGCCTGCCGCAGTACGCCGTGTCGCTGGCCGCCGAGCGGGACGGCGAGGTGGTGGCCGGCGCGGTCCGCAACGTGGCCAGCGGCGAGGAGTGGACCGCGACCCGGGGCGGTGGTGCCCACCGGGCCGGTCGGAAGCTACGCGGCTCGGCGGTCACCGAGCTGGGCCAGACGCTGGTCGCCACCGGCTTCGGGTACGCCGCCGCCCGCCGGGCGCACCAGGCTCGCGTCGTGGCGCAGCTGCTGCCGGTGGTCCGCGACATCCGCCGCCTGGGCTCCGCCGCGCTCGACCTGTGCTTCGCGGCGGAGGGCCGGGTGGACGCGTACTTCGAGAAGGGCCTCAACCTCTGGGACCACGCCGCCGGTGGGCTGGTCGCGGCCGAGGCCGGGCTCCTGGTGACCGGACTGGCGGGCGCGCCACCCGGCCCGGATCTGCTGCTCGCGGCGCCACCCGGGATCCACCGGGCTTTGCACGACGCGCTGGTCGCCTTCGACGCCGCCGGCGGACCGTAGCCGGCTCAGCTGCCGCTGTCGCAGGTACCCGGCGGTGGTGAGGGGTTGCCGAGCTGGGCGATCTTCTGGTTGACCTCGGTCTTGCTGCCCAGCTCCTTGAACCGGCTGCCGAGCGTCACCTCGACCACGTCGTCGGTGCGCTTGATGTCGAAGCCACCGGGGTCGGTCAGGCCGAGGAAGTACCCGCGGACCACCGACGCCGCCGCGACCGCCTTGGGTCCGTAGCTCAGCTTGGCCACCTGGTCGTAGTTCTGCGCGTGATCCTCGACCTTGTTGACGGTGAAGCCGCGGTTGCGGAAGTCGTCCGCCACCTGGCCGGCCAGGCCGGACATCCGGTTCTTCGGGCCGGTGCCGTTGTACACGTTGAGTTTGATCTTCGACGGCGGCGGCAGCTTCGTGCTGATCTTGACCCTGCCCGGCGCGCATCCACCCTCGGCGTAGCTCGCCGTCGACTGCCGGTCCTTGACGATCGCCGCGATGACCACGATCAGCGCGGCGGCCACCAGAGCGCCCACGATAGCGAGCGCGCGCGCCCGGGCAAGGCTCATCTTTCCGGCTCCCCGTCGACTGGTGGTTCTACGCCGAGACTAGCGGTATCGCCGCCGAGGTTAACTCCGGCGCCGCGGCCCGGCCCGAATCCCACCGTCCGAACGGCGCGCCGAACGCGATCTTCAGACCGCCGCCCCTACCTTGGTGGCGCCCGGCTCGTGTCGGGTCAGTCACATTGGGAACAAGTTGGTACGGGAGGGCGTACAACTGTCCCACCGGGACGGTAAAGTACCGCGCCCGACGGGGCAGTTTCCCGCGACGGGATTGGCACCAACCGGCGGGAAGAAACACCGTTGTCTGGCGTTACACCGGGCGCGATTTCGACACAACAGGAGTGTGACACCGATGGCCACCGACTACGACGCCCCGCGTCGCGACGAGGTCGACCTCGGCGAGGACAGCTTGGAGGAGCTCAAGGCACGGCGCGTCGACGCGCAGTCGAGCGTGGTTGACGTGGACGAGACGGAGGTCGCGGAGAGCTTCGAGCTGCCCGGCGCCGACCTCGCCGACGAGGAGCTGACCGTCAAGGTCCTGCCGATGCAGGCCGACGAGTTCCGCTGTTCCCGCTGCTTCCTGGTGCATCACCGCAGCCAGCTCGCGATTGAGCGGAACGGCGAACTGATCTGCCGGGAATGCGCCTGACGTCCGATGACGAGGCCCGACGAGCCCGACCGAGGGACACCGCCTGACCCACCCGGCGCCGGCTCGTCCCCGGCCGGCCCGGACCAGCCGGCCGCTGAGGAACTGTCCGGCACGCTCGCCGCGCTCACCGCCGACGACCTGGAGCAGGGCGAGCGCCGGCGGCTGCTCGGCCGGCTCGCCATGGAGATCCGGGCGCGCGGGATCGGCGACCTGTTCCGCCCCCGCACCGCCGTGCGCTGGATCGCCGACCTGGTCGGCGACATCGCCCCCCGGCTGCCGATACGTAACCGCGACACCCTGCGGTCGCACTTCCCGGGCCTGTCCGACGACGCGCTCGCCGAGCGCCTGATCCGCAACGCCGCGCGGACCACCGCGGCCGTCGGTGCGGCCAGCGGCGGAGTGGCCGCGATCGAGTGGGTCGCGACGCCGACCCTGGTGTCCGCGCCGATACTGCTCGCGGCCGAAACCGTGGCGGTCGTCGCCGTCGAGATCAAGCTCATCGGCGAGCTGCACGAGCTGTACGGCGCGCCGATCACCGGTACGCCGACCCAGCGCGCGGTCGGGCTGATCCAGTCCTGGGCGCAGCGGCGCGGCGTCAACCCGATGCTCGAGGGCATGGGGGTCGCGGCGGTGCTCGGTACCGCCGCCCGCAAAGAGCTGCGCGACCGGCTGCTGCGCCGGTTCGGGCGCAACCTCACCACGTACGGGCCGCTGCTGACCGGCGCCGCCGTGGCGAGCTACCTCAACCGCCGGGCCACCCAGGCGCTCGGCCAGCAGATCCGCAAGGACCTCTCGGCCCGCAGGCAGCGCCCCGAGATCACCCAGTGGCCGACCCGGCCGGACTAGGGCCGCTGTCCAGGCCCGGCTGCGCGGCCAGCACCGCCCGCGCGAGCCGCTCCGGGTGCCGCGCGCTGACCACCCAGTACGGCGTGGGGTCGGCTGGATCGTCGAGGACCACCAGAACAGCGCCCCGTACCCACGGCCGCTGTACGACGAACGCCAGCGGGTCGGCCCGCGGCCCGAGCGCGGCCCGCTTGCCGGCCGCGTCCAGTACCCCCACCTCGGCCACGTACCGCACCGGCAGGTGGGCATCGTCGACCCACAGCTCGCCGTCGCGCACCGCCAGCCGGACCCGGCCGATCCACCAGAGCCCGATCGCGGTCAGCGGAAGCAGGATGAGGTACGGCACCCATGTCGCCGGGCCGGGGGCGCCGAGGTAGACCTCCCCGGCCGCGGCCGCGGCCGCGCCCAGCCCGAGCAGCCACAGCCACCACGGGACCAGGAGACGTTCGGCGTACCCGTTCGTTGGGTGCTGTGCCACGCTGACGAGCGTATGCCACGGCGCGGGGCGCCCGGCCGCACGGCCGCGGTCCCGGCGCGGCACGATGGACGCAGACGAACGAAGGGGAGCACGTGTCCGAGACGGTACCGGTGGCGGTGCGCCACCTCGATCCGCAGCTACCGACGCCGGCCTACGCACACCCGGGCGACGCGGGCGCCGACCTGGTCGCCGCGGAGGACGTGGAGCTGGCCCCCGGCGCGCGGGCGCTGGTGCGTACCGGGATCGCGATCGCGCTTCCGGAGGGGTACGTCGGGCTGGTGCATCCCCGGTCCGGACTGGCCACCCGGCTGGGCGTCACCGTCCTGAACGCCCCGGGTACCGTCGACGCCGGTTACCGCGGCGAGATCATGGTCAACCTGGTCAACCACGACCTGGAGCACCGTGCCAAGATCTCGCGAGGTGACCGGATCGCGCAGCTTGTGGTGCAGCGCGTCGAACGCGCGGACTTCCAGCGCGTCGACGAGCTGCCCGAATCGGTACGGGGTGACGGCGGGCACGGTTCTACCGGCGGCAACGCCGGGCTGGTCTGACGAGGAAGGGTGGAACGGTGATCTTCTCCCGAGGTCGCGGGAGTGGCGGACGGCACCACAAGGCCGGGGAGCGCCACTCGGGCCGGCACTCGGCCACCCCTCGGCAGGACCCCGACGAGCTGGAGACCATGGGACCCGACGAGCCCGACGAGGCCGACATCGGACCGTACGACCTGAGCGAGGCTCCGGACGGCCTCGAACTGATCGACCTGGGCAGCCTGAAGATCCCGGTCGTCGAGGACGTCGAGGTCCGGGTCCAGGCCGCGCCGGACGGTACCGTCCAGCAGGTACTCCTGGTGCACAAGGACAGCGTGCTGCAACTCGCCGTCTTCGCCGCGCCGCGTACCGAGGACGTCTGGGACGAGGCCCGGGCCGACATCCGGTCCTCACTGTTCAGCGAGGGCGTGGGGGTCGACGAGGAACCGGGGGAGTACGGCCCCGAGCTGCGCGCCCGGATGCGCACCCCGGAAGGGCTCAAGGACCTGCGGTTCATCGGTGTCGACGGGCCACGCTGGATGGTCCGGGCGATCTACCAGGGCCCGGCCGCGATCGACCCGGCCACGGCCGCCGGCCCGCTGGCCGACTGCCTGCACAACCTCGTGGTCGACCGGGGCCGGGAAGCCATGCCCGCGCTGGAGGCGCTGCCGCTGCGGCTGCCCAAGGAGTTCGCCGAGCAGCAGGCCGCAGCGCTGGATCAGGCCGCCGCGGCGCAAGCCGAAGCCGGGGGTACCGGCCAGAGCCCGCCCCCGGTTGACGGCGCGGCACCGGGCGGCTCCAAACGGCGGCCGTCGCCGCGCCCTCGTCGGTCCCGGTAGTAACCGGTGTCCGATTCTCCACCAGCGGTTGACCGGAAAGCCGATTCGCGACGTACGCTTACCGGACAGCTGGGCGACGGCCCGTTGCCCGGTAAGGAGAGTGACGTCCCGACCATGGCGACCGTCGAACGGCCCTCGCCGTTTCGCAGGTTCTTCCGCCGCCTCACCGCCTCGGAGGCCCAACTGGACGCGGAGGAGCTGCAACGCAGCACGGCAGAATCCGGGTGTACCCCCGCCTGTGACGTCAAGCGTGGCCAGCTGGTCAGCGTCAGCGGGCGACTGCGGACCGTCGTATACACTCCGCGGACCAACCTGCCCACCCTGGAGGCCGAGCTGTACGACGGCAGCGACGTGGTGACCCTGGTCTGGCTGGGCCGCCGGCACATCGCCGGCATCGAGCCGGGGCGCCAGCTCACCGTCCGCGGGCGGATCGCGATCCGCGACGACCGCAAGGTGATCTACAACCCGTACTACGAGCTCGAGCCGCCGCGATGACCGCCGAGGAGGCGGAAGAGCCGCTACCGACCTTCTCCGGGCAGCTCGCCGGCCAGCTCGGAGGGGTACGCGGGGTGATCGAGTCCGGCGTACCGGTACTGATCTTCGTCATCGCCAAGCTGATCTGGCCGCTCACCCTGGCGCTGATGATCGCGGTCGGCTCGGCGCTCGCGATCGCGGTCTGGCGGCTGGCCCGCCGGCAGACCGTCCGGCATGCCGTCAACGGACTGGTCGGCATCCTGTTCGGCGCGTTCCTGGCCTGGAAGACCGGCAGCGCCAAGGCGTTCTACCTGCCCGGCATCCTGATCAGCCTGGGGTACGGCGTGGCCCTGCTGGTCTCCGTCTTCGTCCGCCGGCCGCTGGTGGGCTGGGTGTGGTCGGTCCTGGTGGCGAAGGGCAGCACCGACTGGCGGCACGATCCCCGGCTGGTGCGGCTGTTCAGCTGGCTGACCGTGCTCTGGGCGGTGACCTACCTGGTCAAGGTCGGCATCCAGGCGGTGGTATTCCAGCACACCTCGGCGACCGACCCGGGTACCGTCCTGGGGATCCTGCGGCTGGCCCTGGGGTACCCGCCCTACCTCCTGCTGATCGCGATCACCGTGTGGGCCGTGCGCAGGTACGCGCCGAGCGAGGTGGCCGTGCACCCCGCCGGGTCCTAGTCGGGTCCTAGCTAGCCGCCGCTACGGGTACGGGCGACGCTGTCCGCGCCGAGCACCACCGCGCGCACGTCGTCCTCGACCGCCGTCGTGCACACGAACACCAGCTCGTCGCCGGCTTCCAGCGGATCGTCCGCGCTGGGTACCAGGACCCGCTTGCCGCGCAGGATGGCGACCAGGGCCGCGTCGCGGGGCAGCGGTACCTCGCGCACCGGGCGGCCGACGTACGGCGCCCGGTCCGGCAGGGTGATCTCCACCAGGTTCGTCTCGCTCTGCCGGAAGGTCATCAGGCGGACCAGGTCGCCGACCGTGACCGCCTCCTCCACCAGCGCGGCCATCATGCGCGGCTTGCTCACCGCGACGTCGACGCCCCACTGGTCGGTGAACAGCCACTCGTCCTCGGCGCGGTTGACCCGGGCGACCACCCGCGGTACCCCGAACTCGGTCTTGGACAGCAGCGACACGACCAGGTTGACCTTGTCGTCCCCGGTGGCGGCGACCACCACGTCGCAGAGGTTCAGCTCGGCCTCCTGCAGGCTGGACAGCTCGCAGGCGTCGGCCAGTACCCACTCCGCATCCGGCACCCGTTCCGGGCGCAGCGCCGCCGCGGAGCGCTCGATCAGCATGACGTGGTGACCGTTATCGATGAGTTCCTTGGCGACGGAGCGACCCACGTTGCCTGCCCCGGCGATGGCGACCCGCATGTCAGTGCCCTCCCTCGGGCGCGGCGCCGGCCACCTTGTTCACGCCGGCGGTCATGTCGTCGGTGACCAGCATGAAGATCTGGTCACCGTCCTGGATCAGGGTCGACGGGGTCGGCAGGGTACCGATGCCGAAGCGCATCACGTACGCCACCCGGGCGCCGGTCGCCTCCTCCAGCACGCGTACCGGCCGGCTGATCCAGCCGGGGTGCACCGTTACCTCGGCGATCGCCACCACGCTGGTCGGGTCGCGCCACACCTCGTGGTTCCCGTCCGGGACGATGTGGCGGAAGATCCGGTCGGCCGTCCACCGGACGGTAGCCACCGTCGGGATACCGAGCCGCTCGTAGACCTCGGCGCGCTTCGGGTCGTAGATCCGTGCGACGACCCGGGCCACGCCGAAGGTCTCCCGGGCCAGCCGGGCGGAGATGATGTTGGAGTTGTCGCCGCTGGACACGGCGGCGAAGGCGTTCGCGCGCTCGATGCCGGCGGCGACCAGGACGTCCCGGTCGAAGCCGATCCCGGTGACGGTCTGCCCGGTGAAGTCGGAGCCGAGGCGGCGGAACGCGTCGGCGTCCTGGTCGATGACCGCGACCGAGTGGCCACGCGCCTCGAGCATGTGCGCCAGGGTCGAACCGACCCGTCCGCAGCCCATGATCACGATGTGCACCTCTGCGCCTCCCGGCTGCCGAACCGTTCCACCCCCCACAGCGTGCCATGTACCACCCGGGAAAGGCGCGCCAGCCTGGCGAAAGTAACGGGTCACCCGGCAGCCGTACCTGGCGGACCGGCCGTACGCTTGACGGTCGTGGCCAGTCCCACCTCTCTGCTGAAGCGTCTGCTCATCGGCCGGCCGTTCAAGTCCGACCGGATGCACCACACGCTGCTGCCCAAGCGCATCGCGCTGCCGGTGTTCGCCTCCGACGCGCTGTCCTCGGTCGCCTACGCACCGGATGAGATCCTGCTGACGCTGTCGGTCGGCGGGGCCGCGTTCTTCGCGTACTCGCCGTGGATCGCGCTGGCCGTGGTCGTGGTCATGCTGGTGGTCGTCGCCAGCTACCGGCAGAACGTGCACGCCTACCCCTCGGGCGGCGGCGACTACGAGGTGGCCACGGTGAACCTCGGGCCGAAGTTCGGCCTCGTGGTGGCCAGCGCGCTGATGGTCGACTACGTGCTGACGGTCGCCGTGTCGGTCTCCTCCGGCGTGGAGAACCTCGGCGCGGCCTGGGGCTTCGCCGCGGACCACAAGGTCGAGGTGGCCGTCGTCCTCGTGGTGGTCCTCACCGCCATGAACCTGCGCGGCATCCGCGAGGCGGGCATCGCCTTCGCCATCCCGACCTATGCGTTCATGGGCTCGATCCTGCTCATGATCGGCTGGGGCATGCTGCGGGTCTTCGTGTTCGGCGACCAGATCCGCGCGGAGAGCTCCGGGCTGACCATCAAGCCGGCGCACGAGTTCATGGGGTTCGCGTTCGTGTTCCTCATGGTCCGCACGTTCTCCTCCGGCTGCACCGCGCTGACCGGTGTCGAGGCCATCTCCAACGGGGTACCGGCGTTCAAGCCGCCGAAGAGCCGTAACGCGGCGACCACCCTGCTCATGCTCGGCCTGCTCGCGATCACCATGCTGATGGGCATCGTCACGCTCGCCCGGCTGACCCACCTCAAGCTGGTCGGCCCCGGGCTGGCGCTCCCCCCCGGGTACGTCCAGAAGACGGTACCGGCACAGCTCGCGCACGCCGTCTTCGGCAGCTTCCAGCCGGCCTTCTACCTGGTCATCGCGACGACCACGCTGATCCTCGTGCTGGCCGCCAACACCGCCTTCAACGGCTTCCCGGTGCTCGGCTCGATCCTCGCCCAGGACCGGTACCTGCCCCGCCAGCTGCACACCCGGGGCGACCGGCTGGCGTTCAGCAACGGCATCCTGTTCCTGGCCTTCTTCGCGGTCGTGCTGATCGTCGCCTTCCAGGCCACCGCGACCCGGCTGATCCAGCTCTACATCGTCGGGGTGTTCGTCTCGTTCACGCTCTCCCAGACCGGCATGCTGCGGCACTGGAACCGGCTGCTGCGCACCGAGCGCGACCCGGCCGCCCGCCGCCGGATGTACCGCTCCCGCACGATCAACGCCGTCGGTCTGCTGATGACCGGCTTCGTCCTCGTGCTCGTCGTGGTCACCAAGTTCGTCGCCGGCGCCTGGATCTCGATCGCCATGATGATCGGGATCTACCTGACCATGGTCGGCATCCGCCGGCACTACGACCACGTCGCGCAGGAGCTGGTACCGACTGAGGAGCGGGAGATGCTGCCCGCCCGCAACCACAGCGTCGTGCTGGTCAGCAAGGTGCACCTGCCGACCCTGCGGGCCCTCGCGTACGCCCAGGGCACCCGGCCGGACACCCTCGCCGCGGTCACGGTGAACGTGGACGACGCGGATACCCGGCACATCCAGCAGGAGTGGGAGGAGCGGCACATCCCGGTACCGCTGATCGTGGTCGACTCGCCGTACCGGGAGATCACCAAGCCGATCATCGACTACGTCAAATCGCTGCGCCGCGCGTCGCCGCGGGACGTGGTGACCGTCTTCATCCCGGAGTACGTGGTCGGCAGGTGGTGGGAGAACCTGCTGCACAACCAGAGCGCGTTACGGCTGAAGGGCCGGCTGCTCTTCGAGCCCGGCGTCATGGTGGTCAGCGTGCCCTGGCAGCTCGCCTCCAGCCAGCGCAAGAACCTCCGCCGGCTGGAAGAGACCGGGTGGCCGGCCCGCGGCCCGCGCGAGCCCGAGCCCGAGCCCGAGGACGTCACCGCGAGCCGGTGATGGGGGAGTCGCTCACGCTCGACGTCGGCCCGGTGGCGCACGGCGGGCACTGCGTCGCCCGCGCGCCGGACGGGCGGGTGGTCTTCGTCCGGCACGCGCTGCCCGGGGAGCGGGTGGTCGCCGAGGTGACCGAGGAGCGCCGCGGGTACCTGCGGGCCGACGCCATGTCGGTCCTCGTCGCCGCGCCGCAGCGGGTGGCGCCGCCGTGCCGGTACGTCGGGGCTTGCGGGGGGTGCGACTTCCAGCACGTGGACCCTGCGGCGCAGCGGGAGCTCAAGGCCGCCGTCGTGGCCGAACAGTTGCGCCGCCTCGCCGGTATCGACGTGGCCGTCGCCGTGGAGGAGTTGCCGGGTGGGCCGCTGGGCTGGCGGACCCGGGTGCGGTACACGGTCGACGCCGCCGGCCGGGCCGGCCTGCTCGCACACCGTTCCCATGAGGTGGTACCGGTGGACCGCTGCCTGATCGCGCACCCGGACATCCAGGCGCTGCCGGTCACCGGTACCGGGTGGCCGGACGACGACCACGTGACCGCGGTGGCGTCGTCGGGCGGCGACGTCACCGTGTACGGGGACCGCGGCGATCCGGGCATGGTCACCGAGTTCGCGGTGGGGCGGCGCTGGCGCCTGCCGGCCGAGGTCTTCTGGCAGGTACACCCGGATGCGCCGGAGGCGCTGGCGGATGCGGTACTGGAGCTGCTCCGGCCCGCGCCGGGTGAGCGGGCCTGGGACCTGTACGGCGGGGTGGGGCTCTTCTCGGCCGTGCTGGCCGAGGCGGTCGGGCCGGACGGCGCGGTCACGCTCGTCGAGTCCGACCGCGCTGCCGTGGCCGCTGCCCGGAACAACCTCGCGGACCTGCCGACTGTCCACATTGTACGGTCCACAGTGGAGCGTTTCCGCCCGGCCGGCCGGCCCGACGTGGTGGTGCTCGACCCGCCCCGGTCGGGAGCCGGCGCAGTGGTCGTCGGTACCGTCGTGAGAGCCGCCCCCCGGGCGGTCGCCTACGTCGCGTGCGACCCGGCGGCGTTCGCCCGCGACGTGGCCACGTTCCGGGCGGCCGGTTGGCGACTGGCCGCGCTGCGTGCCTTCGACGCCTTCCCGATGACGCACCACGTGGAGTGCGTCGGCCTACTGGTCGGATTGGCCACCCCGGTAGACTCGATCGACCTAGTATGATGGTATGCATGGTGGAACGCCCGGTATGTCCGTTCGTCTCCAGTTGGCGGCAGCGTTCGGTGTCCTGCTGGTGATGGCCTCTGCCGTCATCGGCATCGGCATCCTGTCGCTGCGCGACCTGGAAAGCGTGAACTCCGAGGTGGCCGGGCACGCCGTGCCGTACCTCACCGGGCTCTCCGATGCCGCGGTCGCGGCCAAGGCAGCGGCCAACGACGAGCGCGGCTTCCTGCTGACCGGCAACACGGCGTACGTCACCGAGTGCCAGGGCCGGCGGACGGCCGAGAACACCGGGCTGGCCGGGGCGCGGGCGGGGGCGACCACGGCCGCCGAACGGGACGCGGTCGACGAGGTCTCGGCCGGGCTGGACGCGTTCAACCGCTCGCTGGACGACGAGTTCGGCCTGTTCGCCACCGACCGGGCCGGCGCTCTGAAGGTCTCCACCGGGCGCAACCGGGATCTGCGCAAGGCGTACGAGAAGAACTTCGACGCCGCGATCGCGCTGGCCAAGGGCCAGGTGGCCGATGCGTCGAAGAGCGCCGACCAGCAGGCCGGCCGCGCCCGCGCCATCCTGCTCGCCCTGCTCGGCGTGATGGTGGTCGTCGGGATCGCCGCGTGCGTGCTGCTCGGCCGGGCCGTGATCCGCCCGTTGGCCAGGGGAATCGACGTCCTGGAGGCGGCCGCGCGCGGCGACCTGACCGGACGTATCGACCCGCGTGGAGCACGGGAGTTCCGGCGGATGGCACACGCCACCAACGAGATGCTGACCGCCACCAGCGGGGCGGTGGCCACGATCGCCGGCAGCGCCGACACGGTGAACTCGACCGCCGCCCGACTGGCCGGCGCGAGCCGGGACATCGCGATCGCGACCGACGGCGCGGCGCGGGAGGCCGAGCAGCTGTCCGCCGCGGCCTCGCAGACCTCGACGAGCATGCAGGCCGTGGCCAGCGCGGCGGAGGAGATGAGCGCCACCATCGGCGAGATCGCGAACTCGGCGACCAACGCGGCCAACATCGCGGCCCAGGCGGTCCACGCGGCGGAGGCCGCCGGGGGTACCGTCAGCCGGCTCGACACGTCGTCGACCGAGATCGGCAACGTGGTCAAAGCGATCACGGCGATCGCCGAGCAGACCAACCTGCTGGCGCTCAACGCCACGATCGAGGCGGCCCGGGCGGGCGACGCCGGCAAGGGGTTCTCGGTGGTCGCGAGCGAGGTCAAGGACCTGGCCCAGGAGACCGCCCGGGCGACCGAGGACATCGTGCGGCGGGTCGACACGATCCAGGTCGACATCCGGCAGGCGATCGACGCCATCGCCCGCATCACCACGGTGATCGGGCAGATCAACGATCATCAGTCGACGATCGTGTCGACCGTCGAGGAGCAGTCGGCCACCACCCAGGAGATGACCCGCTCGATCAGCGAAGCGGCCGGCGGGATCACCTCCATTGCCGGGAACATCAGCTCGGTCGCCGGAATCGTGCAGGCGACCACGGACGACACGGATCAGGCCCGGGCGGCGGCGGCCGCCCTCGCCGAGATGGGCGACGAGCTGCGCCGGCTCGTCGGCCGGTTCACGTACGGGCCGGGTCCCGGCTGATCGCGGGCCTTTTCAGATCCTCCACACACGGCCGGGCCGACCCTTGGGGTGGCGCGGTTAGAGTGGGTGGCCATGAGCGAGGCGGATGGCGGCGGAGTGCTGGCGGGGATCACCGGGCCGCAGGATCTCAGGCGGCTGAGCGAGGACGAGCTGGCGCTGCTCGCCACCGAGATCCGTGACTTCCTGGTGGCCAAGGTCTCCCGTACCGGTGGCCACCTGGGGCCCAACCTGGGCGTCGTCGAGCTGACCCTGGCGCTGCACCGGGTCTTCGACTCCCCCAAGGACCGCATTCTTTTCGATACCGGACATCAGGCATATGTCCACAAGATGGTCACCGGTCGGCAGGGCGGCTTCGACCTGCTGCGCTGCCGGGGTGGGCTGTCCGGGTACCCGAACCAGGGCGAGTCCGAGCACGACGTGATCGAGAACTCGCACGCCTCCACGGCGCTGTCCTACGCCGACGGGATGGCCAAGGCGTTCGCGCTGCGCGGTGAGGCGCGGCACGTGGTGGCCGTGGTCGGCGACGGCGCGCTGACCGGCGGGATGTGCTGGGAGGCGCTCAACAACATCGCCGGCGCGAACAACCCGCTGGTGATCGTCGTCAACGACAACGGGCGCTCGTACGCCCCGACCATCGGCGGGCTCGCCAACCACCTCGCGACGCTGCGGCTCAACCCCGGATACGAGAAGGTGCTCGATCTGGTCAAGGAGGCGCTGGGGCGGACCCCGCTGGTCGGGGCGCCGCTGTACGAGGCGCTGCATGCGGTGAAGAAGGGGATCAAGGACGCGGTCGCGCCGCAGGCGCTGTTCGAGGACCTCGGGATCAAGTACGTCGGGCCGGTCGACGGGCACGACGTGGGCGCGGTGGAGTCGGCGCTGCGCAAGGCCAAGCGGTACGGCGGTCCGGTGATCGTGCACGTGGTGACCCGCAAGGGGTACGGGTACCGGCCGGCCGAGGACGACGAGGCCGACTGCCTGCACGGGCCGGGCGCGTTCGACGCGGCGACCGGCAAGCTGCTCGCCGCGCCGTCGCTGAAGTGGACCTCGGTGTTCGCCGACGAGCTGGTGGCGCTCGCCGACGAGCGGGCCGACATCGTCGGGATCACCGCGGCGATGGCCGAGCCGACCGGTGTCGCCCGGCTGGCCCGCAAGTACCCGGACCGGGCGTTCGACGTCGGCATCGCCGAGCAGCACGCGGTCACCTCGGCCGCCGGCCTGGCGCTGGGCGGCATGCACCCGGTCGTGGCGGTGTACGCGACGTTCCTCAACCGCGCCTTCGACCAGGTACTGCTCGACGTCGCGCTGCACCGGCTGCCGGTCACCTTCGTGCTCGACCGGGCCGGGATCACCGGCCCCGACGGGCCGAGCCACTACGGCATCTGGGACCTGGCCGTCTTCGGCAATGTGCCCGGCCTGCGGATCGCCGCGCCACGGGACGCCGCGACGGTACGGGAGGAGCTGCGCGAGGCCGTCGCGATCTCGGACGGGCCGACGGTCGTGCGGTTCCCCACCGGCGCCGTGCCGCCCGACCTTCCCGCGCTACGCCGCCGCGGGCCGGTCGACGTGCTCGCCGAGGCGGACCGGCGGGACGTGCTGCTCGTCTCCGTCGGCGCGTTCGCGCACCTGGCCGTGGACGCCGCGGCACGGGTCGGTGAGCAGGGGTACGGGGTGACCGTCGTCGACCCGCGCTGGGTCCGGCCGGTACCGGTCGAGCTGGTCGCGCTGGCACGGGAACACCGGCTCGTCGTCACCGTCGAGGACGGGGTACGCGGCGGCGTCGGCGACGCACTGGCCCAGGCGTTGCGCGACGCCCAGGTACCGACGCCGTTGCGCGACCTCGCGGTACCGCGGGACTGGCACCCGCACGGCAGCCGGACGGAGATCCTCGCGGACCTCGGGCTGACCGCGCAGGACGTGGCGCGCGACGTCGTCGAGGCGATCTCCCGGCTGGAGCCGCAGGCCACGGTCGTACCGGCTGCCCGGACCTGACGCGTCACCGCCGGAAGCGGTGATCGACCTCGACCGGCTGGCACCCGAGAAGCCGCCGGCTGCCCGACCGGCCCGGTCCCGTCGGCGGATGCTGGTGGCGGCGGTGCTCGCCTCCGCCCTGCTGGTTCCGGCCGGCGCGACGTACCGGGTGCTCGGCGATACCGCGGGCTCCGCGACCGCTGACCGCTACCTCGTCTGTCGTACCGTCAAGGATGCCGTCCAGGTGTGGCGGATCGGCGTGCCTGGCTAGCGGAGGCGGACGTGCGGGTACTGGTGGTCGAGGACGAGCGCAACCTGGCCGAGGCCATCGCCCGCGGGCTGCGCCGGGAGGGCATGGCGGTCGACGTCGCCTACGACGGCGCGGTCGGGCACGAGATGGCCTTCGTCACCCGGTACGACGTCGTGGTGCTCGACCGGGACCTGCCCGGGAAACCGGGGGACGAGATCTGCGCCGACCTGGTCGCGTCGGGCGCGCTGACCCGGGTACTGATGCTGACCGCGAGCGGCACCGTCGCCGACCGGGTCGAGGGGTTGGGGCTCGGCGCCGACGACTACCTGACCAAGCCGTTCGCCTTCGACGAGCTGGTCGCCCGGGTACGGGCGCTGGGCCGGCGCTCCTCCCCGGTGGCGCCGCCCGTGCTGACCCTCGGCGACCTGGTACTCGACCAGGCCAAGCGGGCGGTCACCCGGGGCGGCAAGACGCTGGACCTGACCCGCAAGGAGTTCGGCATCCTGGAAGAGCTGATCAAGGCACGGGGCGGTGTGGTGTCCAGCGAGGAACTGCTGGAACGGGTGTGGGACGCCAATGCCGACCCGTTCACCACGACGGTCCGGGTGACCGTGATGACCCTGCGCAAGAAGCTGGGCGACCCGCCACTGATCGAGACAGTCGTCGGCGCCGGGTACCGGGTGATCTCGGGATGAGCGAAGCGGGGCGCGGCGTCGTCTGGACTGAGGAGCGCAGCGACGAGGGAAGACGGCGCACCAGAGCGCCGCGCGGAGCGACCCGGGAGGCTTCGTGACGGTTTACGATGCGCGGCCGGGGCGGCGGTTGCGGCCGACGATCCGGCTGCGGCTGACGCTGGTCAACGGGATCCTGCTGGTGGGCGGGTCGCTGCTGCTGCTCCTGCTCGCCTGGCTGCTGGTCGGCCAGGCGTTGCGGCCGGCGCAGCAGTTGGCCGCCGGTACCCAGGTGGTGCTCTCCGACGGGCGTACCCTCGACGCCCGCGCCTGGGAGCAGCGCCTGCTAGCGGACGCGGAGAGCGAGCTGCTGACCCGGGGTCTGGCGGCGGTACTGGTGATCTCCGTGGTCGGCGTGGCCGGGGCGTACCTGGTGGCCGGCCGGGCACTGCGCCCCCTGCACCGGGTCACCGCGACCGCCCGGCGCCTGTCCGGCGAGACGCTGGACCAGCGGATCCGCTACGACGGCGCGGACGACGAGGTGGCCGAGCTGGCGGCGACCTTCGACGCGATGCTCGACCGGCTGGGCGAGTCGTTCGAGAGCCAGCGGCGCTTCGTCGCCAACGCCTCGCACGAACTGCGCACGCCGCTTGCCGTCATGCGCACCGAGATCGACGTGACGCTGTCCGACCCGGACGCCGACCTCGGCGAGTACCGGCGGATGGCCACCGTGGTGCGCGACGCCTCGGAACGGGCCAATGCGCTGATCGAGGCGCTGCTGCTGCTTGCCCGCACCGATGCGCAGGCCGGGCGGCGGCTGGTCCGCAAGGTACCGGCGGATCTCGCGGCGGCCGCGTCCGCCGCGCTGGACGCGACCGGCCGCGAGGCGCAGCGGCTGAACCTGGTCGTGGCGCCGGAGCTGCGACCCGCGCCGGTCGTCGGCGATCCGGGCCTGCTGGAGCGGCTGGCCGGCAACCTGGTGGAGAACGCGGTGCGGTACAACCACCTGCAGGGCCGGATCTGGGTGCGGACCCGCTCGGATGCCCAGTACGCCACCCTGGTCGTGGGGAACACCGGCTTCGAGGTCGAGGAGGCCGACGTGCCCGGGCTGTTCGAGCCGTTCCGGCGCGGTGGCCGGGAGCGCACCGGCGCCCGGGGCTCCGGGCTCGGCCTGTCGATCGTCCGCGCGGTCTGCGACGCACACGGCGGTACCGTCGGCGCGGTCGCCCTTCCCGGCGGTGGCCTGGAGGTCACCGTGACCCTTCCCGCCGCCGCGACCACCCCGGTCGCCGCCGGTTCGGCGAGCGTACCCGCGCGCTGAGCCGTAATCATGCGAGGGCGAGGCGCGGCGTCGTCTGGACTGAGGAGCGCAGCGACGAGGGAAGACGGCGCACCAGAGCGCCGAGCGGAGCGAACCAGGAAGGCTTAGCTTGGTGGTGTGGACCGATCGATCCTCGTCGTGATGGGCGTATCGGGCAGCGGCAAGACCACCGTGGGCGCGATGCTCGCTGGCGAGCTGGGGTGGAAGTACGCGGAGGCGGACGGGTTCCATCCCGCGGCCAACATCGAGAAGATGGCGGCCGGCCACCCGCTGACCGACGAGGACCGGCGGCCGTGGCTGGCCGCGATTGGCGGGTGGATCGACGACCAGGTCGCCCTCGGCAGGCCCGGCGTGGTGACCTGCTCGGCCCTCAAACGCCGGTACCGCGACCAGGTGCGCGCCGGCCGTCCCGAGGTCCAGCTCATCTACCTGCGGGGCAGCCGCGACCTGATCGCCAGCCGGCTGGCCGCGCGCCACGGCCACTTCTTCGCCGCCGCGATGCTCGACAGCCAGTTCGCCGATCTTGAGGAGCTGGCGCCGGACGAGGGCGCTTTGATCGTGTCCATCGGGGGTTCCCCGAAGCAGATCGTCGAGGAGATCCTCGCCCAGTTGGGGAGGTAACCATGCACTGGACCGGGCACGACACCCTGCTCGTCCTCTGGGCGCTGATCGGGATCGCGGTCATCGTCGTCCTCATCACCTGGGCCAAGGTCCATCCGTTCATCGCGCTGATCCTCGGCTCGCTCGTGGTCGGCCTCGGTACCCGGCTGGCCGCGGCCGACGTCATCAAGCAGTTCGAGGCGGGCTTCGGTAGCACGCTGGCCAGCGTCGGCATCCTGGTCGGGCTGGGCACCATGCTCGGCAAGCTGCTCGCCGACTCCGGCGGCGCCGACCAGGTGGTGCGAACCATCCTCGGCTGGGCCGGCGAGCGCCGGCTGCCCTGGGCCATGACGCTGATCGCGATGATCGTGGGACTCCCGCTGTTCTTCGAGGTCGGCGTCGTCCTGTTGATCCCGGTGATCGTGCTGATGGCGCGCCGGTCCAGCCAGTCGATCATCCGGGTCGGTATCCCGGCGCTGGCCGGCCTGTCGTCATGCACGGCCTGGTACCGCCGCACCCCGGGCCGCTCATCGCGGTCAGCGCGCTGAAGGCCGACCTGGGCCAGACGATCGGGTACGGCATCCTGATCGCGATCCCGACGGTGATCGTGGCCGGCCCGCTCTACGGCATGTGGATCGGCCGGCGGGTGGCTCCGGAGCCACCGGCCCGGCTGGTCGAGCAGTTCGAGCACTCGCCTGGTCCGGTGGGTTCCGGACCGGGCAACCCGGTGGTGGCCGGCGGGAACGGCCCCGCGCTCGCCGCCGAGGAGGGTGCCGTGCTCACCGACCGGGAACCGCGCAGCGCACCGGCCGGGCCGGTCGAGACGGCGCCCGGCGCGGCGCCCGAGACGGCACCCAGCTTCGGCGTCACGCTCGCGACGATCCTGCTGCCGGTCGTGCTGATGCTCGCCAGGGCGCTGGGCGATGTCCTCATCACCGGCAAGACCCCGGTCAAGTCCGCGCTGGACTTCGTCGGCGACCCGCTGCTGGCCATGACCATCTCGGTACTGGTGGCCATGTTCACCTCGGGTACCTGCGCGGCTTCTCCCGCAGCTGGGTCGGCGAGACGGTCGGCGCCAGCCTCGCGGCGATCGCCGGTATCGTCATGATCATCGGTGCCGGTGGCGGGTTCAAGCAGATGCTCATCGCGACCGGCATCGGCGACTCGATCGGCAAGGCGGCCGCCGGTTCGTCGCTGTCCCCGCTGCTGCTGGGCTGGCTGATCGCGGTCGGCATCCGGCTGGCCACCGGTTCGGCCACGGTCGCCACGGTGACCGCGGCCGGCCTGATGGCGCCGGTCATCACCCACCTGACCGGGGTCAACACGCCACTGCTGGCGCTGGCCATCGGCGCCGGTTCGCTGTTCTTCTCGCACGTCAACGACGCCGGCTTCTGGCTGGTCAAGGAGTACTTCGGGATGTCGGTCGGGCAGACCGTCGCGACCTGGTCGGTGATGGAGACGATCCTGTCCGTCGTCGGCATCGTGCTGATCCTGGTACTCAGCATCTTCGTTTGACGATCGGGCGGCCCGGCTCGCGCCGGGCCGCCCGTCACCGCGTCAGTACCCGGCCCGCTTCAGGTACGGGGTGATGCCGCCGAGGTGCAACGGCCACCCGGCGCCCAGGATCATGCACAGGTCGATGTCCTGCGGCTGGGCGACGACGCCCTCGTCGAGCATCAGCCGGACCTCCTGGGCGAGGGCCGACAGCGCCCGGTCGCGGACCTGCTCCGCGGTCAGCGGCGCGTCGCCGACCTCGAGGACGGCCGCGACCGAGGGGTCCACCACGCCTTCGCGGTCGGTCAGCGGCTTGCCGGTCGCGACGATCCGGGCCAGGTTCGGGCTGACCCGGAAGCGGTCCGGGAACGCCGCGTGCAGCGTCTCCGCCACGTGCAGCGCCACGGCCGGCCCGACGAGGGTGAGCAGCGCCAGCGGCCGGATCGGCAGGCCCAGCCGGTCCAGCGCCCGGTCCGCCACCGAAAGCGGGGTACCGGCGTCCACCGCCGCCAGTACCTCGCCGGTGAACCGGGTGAGCAGCCGGTTCACCACGAACGACGGCGAGTCCTGGACCAGGACGCAGGACTTCCTGAGCTGCTTGCCGACCGCGAACGCGGTGGCCAGTACCGCGTCGTCGGTCTTCGCCGCCCGGACCACCTCGACCAGCGGCATGACGTCGACCGGGTTGAAGAAGTGGAAGCCGACGACCCGGGCCGGGTGCGCCAGGTCCTCGGCCATCGCACCGACCGACAGGGAGGACGTGTTGGTGGCGAGGACGCACTCGGGCGTGACGATCTGCTCCAGTTCGGCGAAGACCCGCTTCTTGACGGCCAGGTCCTCGAACACCGCCTCGATCACCCAGTCGGCGTCGGCGAAGGCCTGCTTGTCCACGCTGCCCGAGACCAACCCGTGCAGCTTGGCGGCCGCACCGGCGGACAGCCGGCCCTTGCGGGCGAGCTTGTCGATCTCCGCGTGCACGTAGGCCAGGCCCTTGTCGACCCGCTCCTGGTCGAGGTCGGTCAGCACGACCGGTACCTCCAGGCGGCGCGCGAACAGCAGCGCCATCTGCGACGCCATCAGCCCGGCGCCGACGATGCCGACCTTGGTCACCGGCCGGGCAAGTGCCGGATCCGGGGCGCCGGCCGGCCGCTTCGCCCGGCGCTGGACGAGGTCGAAGGCGTACAGGCTGGCCCGGGTCTCCGGGCTCACCACGAGGTCGGCCAGCGCCTCGTCCTCGGCCGCGGTACCGGCGGTGAAGTCCGCGGTCTTGGCCAGCGCCAGCAGGTCCAGGGCCCGGTACGGCGCCGGCGCCGCGCCGTGCAGCTTCTCGTCGAGCTGCTGGCGGGCGAAGCCGAGCACCGCGTCCCACATCTCGCTGCGGTCGACCTCCTCGCGCTGGACAACCGCCCGGCCGGACACCACGTCGGCGGCCCACGCGAGCGAGCGCTCCAGGAAGTCGGCCGGCTCGAACAACACGTCGGCGACGCCGAGCTCGTGCGCCTCGGCCGGCCGCAGGACCTTGCGGGTCAACGGGTTCTGGATGATGACCTGGGCGGCGCCGATGATCCCGACCAGGTTCGGCAGCAGTTGCGAGCCGCCCCAGCCGGGGATCAGGCCCAGCGACACCTCGGGCAGGCCGAGCGCCGCCGCGCCGCCGGAAACCGAGCGGTAGTGGCAGTGCAGGGCCAGCTCCAGGCCGCCGCCCAGGGCCGCGCCGTTGACGAACGCGAACGTCGGGACGGTCGAGTCCGTCAACCGCCGGAACACCCGGTGGCCGAGCCGGCCGATCGCCAGGCCCTGCTCCCGCTCGGTGAGCAGCGGGAAGCCGGTGATGTCGGCCCCGACGCTGAACACGTACGGCTTGCCGGTGACCGCGACGAACGCCGGATCGGCGGCGAACGCCTGGTCCAGCGCGGCGTCGAGGCTGGCCAGGCCGCCCGGCCCGAAGGAGTTGGGCCTGGTGTGGTCGTACCCGTTGTCCAGTGTGATCAGCGCGGCGGGCTTGTGCAGCCCCGGCACGGCGACGAGACGCACCAGCGACTTCGTCATCACCTCGTTCGGAAACTCCAGGTTCACTTGGACCCCTCCCAGGCCGGGTTCTCCCAGATGACCGTGCCGCCCATGCCGATGCCGATGCACATCGCCGTCAGCCCGTACCGGACCTCGGGGTGCTCGGCGAGCTCCCGGGACAGCTGGGTCATCAGCCGTACCCCGGACGCGGCCAGCGGGTGCCCGATCGCGATCGCGCCGCCCCACGGGTTGACCCGCTCGTCGTCCTCGGCGATGCCGAAATGGTCGAGCAGCGCCAGTACCTGTACCGCGAACGCCTCGTTCAGCTCGAACAGCCCGATGTCGTCGATGGACAGCCCGGCCAGCCGCAGCGCCTTCTCCGTCGACGGGATCGGACCGAAGCCCATGACCTCCGGTTCGACGCCGGTGAACGCGTAGCTCACCAGCCGCATCCCGACCGGCAGGCCCAGCTCGCCGGCCACCTCCTCGGCGGCGAGCAGGCAGGCGGTGGCACCGTCGTTGAGCCCGGCCGAGTTGCCCGCGGTGACCTTGCCGTGCGGCCGGAACGGGGTCTTCAGCGTCGCGAGCTTCTCCAGGCTGGTGTCGCGCGGCGCCTCGTCCACGGTCGCGAGACCCCACCCGGCCTCGGGGTCGCGGAGGGCCACCGGTACCAGGTCGGGCTGGAGCTTGCCGTTGGCGTACGCCTTCGCGGTCTTCTGCTGGGAGGCCAACCCGAACGCGTCGGCCCGTTCCTTGGTGATGTTCGGCAGCCGGTCGTGCAGGTTCTCCGCGGTCTGCCCCATCACGAGCGCGGACGGGTCGACGAGCTTCTCCGCGAGGATCCGCGGGTTCGGGTCGACGCCCTCGCCCATCGGGTGCCGGCCCATGTGCTCGACGCCGCCGGCGACGGCCACGTCGTAAGCGCCCATCGCGATCCCGCCGGCGACCGTGGTCACCGCGGTCATCGCCCCGGCGCACATCCGGTCGATGGCGAAGCCGGGGACGCTCTTGGGTAGGCCGGCCAGCAGCGCGGCGGTCCGGCCGATGGTCAGGCCCTGGTCGCCGATCTGGGTGGTGGCGGCGACCGCCACCTCGTCGACGCGCTCGGGCGGCAGGCCCGGGTTGCGCCGGAGCAGCTCGCGGATGCAGCGGATGACGAGGTCGTCGGCGCGGGTGTGCGCGTACATGCCGCCGGCCTTGCCGAACGGGGTACGCACGCCGTCGACGAACACGACGTCACGGACGTTTCGGGGCACGCTAGCCTCCTGGAAAGGGTTCCTTCCCCGGAATGCTACTCGCCAGTAACCGCGGGCGGGGGCAGAGCCTCAGTGAGTTCCGTCGCGGTCAGCTCGATCTGCCAGGGCCGGGCGCCGTACTCCTTCAGTGCCGCCGCCACCGCCGCGGCGTCGCGAGCCGGCACTTGGGCCGGGTCGGGCGGGCTCCAGGCCAGCCGGCGGACCGCGTCGGGCGCCAGCAGGTTCTCCGGGGGTACTGCGTGCATCGTGGCCAACCGGTTGACCACCTCGCGGCAGCGGGCCAGCCGGGCCGCCGCGGCCGGGTCGCGCTCGGCCCAGCGGTGCGGTGGCGGGGGACCCTCGCTCGGCGGGGTCACCGGCAGCTCCTCCACCGGCAGTTCCCGCGCGTTGTCCAGGGCGTCCAGCCAGGCGCGGGCGAGCCGGCGTCCCGAGCGGCCGCCGAAGCCGGGCAGCATGACCAGGGTCCGCTCGTCCTTGGGGTCGGCCTCGGCAGCGGCGACGATCGCCGAGTCCGGCAGGATCCGGCCCGGCGCGGTGTCCCGGCGCACCGCGACGGCGTCCCGCGCGTACCACAGCGAGCGCACCCGGGCCAGCGCCCGCGGCCCGCGTACCTTATGGATCCCGGACGTGCGCCGCCAGGGATCGGGCCGGGTGCGCGGCGGCTGGGCCGCCCAGTCGGCGAGCGCGGCGAACTCCTGCGCGGCCCACTCCGCCTTGCCCTGCCGGATCAACTCGGCGGCGAGCAGGTCGCGCAGTTCCACGAGCAGTTCGACGTCGAGCGCGGCGTACGTGAGCCAGTCGTGCGGTAACGGCCGGGTCGACCAGTCGGCCGCCGAATGGTGCTTCTCCAGGCTCCGGCCGAGTAGCTGTTCGGTCAGCGCGGCCAGGCCGACCCGTTCGTACCCGGCCAGCCGGGCGGCCAGTTCTGTATCGAAGAGCTTCTTCGGCCGCAGCCCGACCTCCGCGAGGCAGGGCAGGTCCTGGCTGGCGGCGTGCAGCACCCATTCCGCGTCGGCGATCGCGGCGTTCAGCTCCCCGAGGTCGGCGAACGCCAGCGGATCGATCAACGCGGTACCGGCGCCGGCGCGGCGCAGTTGCACCAGGTAGGCGCGGTGGGTGTACCGGTACCCGGAGGCGCGCTCGGCGTCCACGGCGACCGGCCCGGTGCCTGCCCCGAAACGCTCGCTGACCAGCGCTAACTCGGTCGGGGTCGTCGCCGGGTCGGGGGTGCCCTCGCGGGGTTCGGTCAGCGGGACGGCGGCCGCCTGATCGGAGCCGCCGGCGTCGTCGCCGCCGGTCCGGTCCCGACTTCGCAAATCCCGGGAGCGCCCGGGTGATTCGTCGGTCACGTAACCAACTTACGGATGACGGCTGGGTTCGCGGACAGGGGCCCGGTGGGGCCCGTGGACGACCGGGCATCCGCCGAGTCGGACGGCACGGGTCCGCTGCCGGCCGGCCCGGCGCACCCGCCTGCCGGCCCGTCCTCGGCGGCCCCGACAAGCTCGTGGCCGGCCTACCCACCGACCTCCGGCTTCCCGGCGGAGCCGCCGGCCCGCCGGCGCGGCCGGGGGCTGGTCGTGCTCGTCGGCGTACTCGTCGTCCTGGTCCTCGCGCAGGCGGCCTACCTGATCTACCTCAGCGGCCAGCTGTCCGACGCCAACCACAAGATCAACACCGCCGCCACCCAGAACGCCCGCACCGTCGATGACCTGAAGCGGCGGGTCGGCGCGCTGGAGCAGCAGGCGTCCAGGTCGATGGACGTCTCGGCGGTGTCCCAGGCGGTGCTGCCCAGCGTCTTCCGGATCGACGTACCGGAAGGGAGCGCGACCGCGTTCGCGATCGCCCGGCCGGCCAGCGGCGGCACCGACCTGCTGACCAACTTCCACGTGGTGTCCAGCATCTGGAAGGTCGGCAAGCGGGACGCCGCCATCGAGCACGACAACGAGCGCTTCACCGTGCAGGTGGTACGGGTCGACGAGAGCGCCGACCTGGCCCTGCTGCACTCCGACCAGAAGTTCACGCCGGTCACCCCGGCGCCCAGGCCGGTACAGGTGGGCGCCGCGGTCCTGCTGATCGGCGCGCCGCTCGGGCTCGTCCAGTCGGTGACGAGCGGCGTGGTCAGCGCGATCCGCGACGACATCCCGGGCGATGCCGGCAAGACCTTCATCCAGTTCGACGCCGCGATCAACTTCGGCAACTCGGGTGGCCCCGTGGTCAACGCCGAGAAGCAGGTGGTCGGCGTCGCCGCCGCCAAGGCCAACGGCGCCGAGGGCATCGGCCTGGCCATCCCGATCTCCGTCGCCTGCCAGTCGTTCAGCGGCCTCTGCTGACGGTCCCACCCACCCCTGGAGGAAGAGCACCATGTCGTACCCCCCCAACCCGCCGGAGGGCGCATACCCCTCGTCCGGCGGGCCGCAGCCGGGCCAGGGGGGGCCGGCCTACCCGCCGGCCTCGCCGTACCAGCCGGCCCAGCAGTACTCGTCGCCGCCGTCGGCACCGCCGAACCAGTACCCGGCGCCCGGCGCTGACGAGCACCAGCCGTCCCCGCCGTTCGCGGCCGGGCAGCCGACCGCCGCGATGCCGGCCGTCGGTGGCTACCCGCAGCAGACCTCGCCGGGCGGGCAGCTGCCGTCGTACCAGCCCGGCGCGGCGGCCATCCCGCCGTACCCCGGCCCGTCGTACGGCGACGCGTACCAGCCGCCGACCCAGGCGTCCGGCCCGCCGACGATGAGCGGCCCGCCGGCCATGGACCCGATGTCCGGGCCGCCCGGGTACGGCGGGCCCTACTCGGGCGTGCCGGACTACGGCGCCCCGAAGCCCAAGCGGAGCATGGCCGTGCCGATCTTCGCCGCGCTCACCGCGCTGTTCTTCATCGCGGCGGCCGTGATGACCGGGCTGTACTTCGCCAAGAGCGGGGCCTACGACAAGAAGGTCGCCGACCTGAAGGCGCGCGACACGAAGATCAGCTCCCAGGACGGCCAGATCGGCGACCTCAACAAGCAGATCCAGACGATCAAGGACCAGCTCGACGCGGCCGGCCAGAAACAGACCGGTACGCAGAGCCAGCTCGACGAGGTGACCAAGGAGAAGCAGGTCATCGGCAACTGCCTGTCCCTGCTGGAGCAGGCCCTGACCTTCGCCGCGAACGGCGACAAGGCCAACGCGACAGCGACCGCGGACAAGGCCCAACAGCCCTGCAACGAGGCGTCCAAGTACATCAGCTGAGGTAGGCCGGCCGGCGGTTCCCGGACGACGGGGCCGCCGGTCAGCCGCGCTGGGACAGCCGGTTGGTCAGCGCGGTCACGCCCGGCGGCGGCAGCCCGGCGGTCGACGCGAGCAGCGCGCACCAGGACTCCAGGTGCGGCGCGAGGTCGTCGGACAGTGGCGTCCAGGATGCCCGGATCTCCAGGTCGGCCGCGCTGGGCGGGCCGGCGAGGGCGCCGAAGCGGGTCGAAGTGGTCTGCGTGACGGTACCGCCGATCGCCGTGTACGCCGCCTCGAACGCGGCCAGCGCGTCGGTGAGCCAGCTCCAGCCCACGGCCGGCAGCAGCGGGTCGGTGGCCAGTTCCGCTTCCAGCTCGGCGGTCACGTAGGTCACCAGGCGCAGCGTGCCACCCCACGCCTCGTGGCCGGCCGGGTCGTGCAGCAGCACCAGCCGGCCGGTGGCCACCTCCTCGCCGTCGCGGCCGACGATGCCGCCCAGCGCGAAGGAGTACGGGGCCAGCCGCTGCGGCGCCGGCAGGTCCTCCAGCATGATCTCCGGCCGGGGTACCACCGACCGCAGGCCCGCCACGGCGCGCGCGAACGACTCGGGGAGAATCGTCGACGCCGCCATACATGGCAGCCTATTGCCGTCGGGCGCGCACCGACCGCCACGGCGCGCCGAAGGTACCGCGAGCCATGGGATGATGGCGGGCGATGACCACCTCCATTGTCCAGGAATCACCCTTTATCAGGGCATGCCTCGGACAGCCGGCGCCGCACACGCCGGTCTGGTTCATGCGACAGGCCGGCCGATCGCTGCCGGAGTACCGCGCCGCTCGCAAGGGTATCGGGATGCTCGACTCGTGCCGGCGCCCCGACCTGGTCTGCGAGCTGACCCTCCAGCCGGTCCGCCGGCACGGCGTCGACGCCGCGATCCTGTTCAGCGACATCGTCGTACCGCTCGCCGCCGCGGGTGTCGACCTGGAGATCGTGGCCGGTACCGGCCCGGTCGTCGCCGAGCCGGTCCGGGACCGGGCCGCCGTCGCCGCGCTGCCGCGGCTGGAGCCGTCGGACGTCCGGTACGTGGCCGAGGCGGTCGGGCTGCTCGTCGGGCAGCTCGGGAACGTCCCGCTGATCGGCTTCGCCGGGGCGCCGTTCACGCTGGCCAGCTACCTCGTCGAGGGCGGGCCGTCGCGGCACCACGAGCGGACAAAGGCGCTGATGTACGGGGAGCCCGTCATCTGGCACGCCCTGTGCGCCCGGCTCGCCGAGATCGCCCTGGCGTTCCTGCGGGTACAGGTCGGGGCGGGGGTCGCGGCGGTCCAGCTCTTCGACTCCTGGGCCGGAGCCCTGTCCGAGGCCGACTACCGCGAGTTCGTCCTGCCGCACTCGGCGGCGGTACTCGGCGGGCTGGCCGATGCGGGCGTGCCGCGGATCCACTTCGGTGTCGGTAGCGGGCACCTGCTCGGCGCGATGGGGGAGGCGGGTGCCGAGGTCGTCGGCGTGGACTGGCGTACCCCGCTGGACGCTGCGGCCGCCCGGATCGGTGGCCGGGCGGTGCAGGGCAACCTCGACCCGGCCGTGCTCTTCGCGCCGTGGTCGGCGATCGCCGCGCAGGTGCGCCGGGTACTGGCCGAGGGGACCGCCGCTCCGGGGCATGTCTTCAATCTCGGACACGGCGTCCTGCCGGACACCGATCCGGACGTCTTGACCAAGGTGGTCAGTCTGGTGCACGAGGTGTCCGGCCGCTAAAATTCGAACATGAGTTCGAATACGGCCCCGGCCTAGCGTGGTCTACCTGCCGCTGTCCAGCCCGGGGCAGGCCGGTGCCGTCGAACGCCCCGACCGCTGGTCGTTGCCATACCAGGATCTGCGGGTCACCCAGCTCCGCCTGGACGCTCAGCTGACCCTCGTCCTGGACGAGACGGCCGAGATCGTCGTCGGCTGCCCGGCCACGATGATCCGGGGCCCGACGATCGGGTTCGGGCCGACACCGGTGCGGGTCGCGCCGCACCGCCAGCAGGTGGCCGCCGCGCTGGAGCTGTTCGGCGCGCGGGTCGTCGCGGCGGTGGCGTTCAAGGACGGGCGACTACGGCTGTTCTTCGACGGTGGGGCGCAGCTGCACGTACCGCCGGACACCTGGTACGAGGCGTGGAGCGCGACCGGGCCGGGTAGCCTGCGGGCGGTCTGCCTGCCCCGCGGAGGGCTGGCGATCTGGGCCTGACAGTCTCTAACCATGCGGGTGGTCGTCGTGGGCGGAGGGATCGCCGGCCTCGCGGCGGCGCTGCGGCTGCGCGACGAGTTGGGCGACGCGGCCCTGATCACCGTCGTGGACCAGGCCGCACGGCTCGGCGGCAAGCTGCGCACCGAGGCCTTCGACGGGGAGTACGCCGAGGCCGGCGCGGAATCGTTCGTCGTCACCGACCCGGCGGCGGTCCACCTCGCCGGGCGGGTGGGGCTCGGCGACGCGCTGCGCCATCCGGTGACCGGCCAGGCGGCGCTGGCCATCGGAGGCGACCTGGTACCGATCCCGCCGGGCACGCTGATGGGGGTACCGGCTGATCTGGCGGCGGTGGCGGATGTGGCCGCACCGGTGCCGGGGGCCGACCCCGACGCTGGCCACCCGCTCCTGAAGCCCGAGGAGGACGTGGCGGTCGGCGCGCTGGTCCGGGCCCGGCTGGGCGAGGCGGTACTGGACCGGCTGGTCGACCCGCTGCTGGGCGGGGTGTACGCCGGGCGCGGCGACGACCTCTCGCTCGCCACGACGATACCGGCGCTGGCGGCCACCTGCCGGACGGAGTCCACGCTGACCGGGGCGGCCCGGGCGGCGCTGGCGCAACGCTCCACCGGGCCCGGCCCGGCCTTCGCGACGATCGACGGCGGGGTGAGCCGGCTCGTGGACGCGGTCGCGGCGGCCGGCGGCGCGGAGGTCCGGCTCGGCGCACCGGTCCGGTCGCTGGAGCGTTCCCACGGCAACTGGAGAGTGGCCGGGCTGGACGCTGACGCGGTGGTGCTCGCGGTACCGGCGCGGCCGGCGGCGCGCCTGCTGGCCGGCGTCGCTCCGGCGGCGGCCGCCGAGATCGGGGTACTCGACTATGCGAGCGTGGCGCTGCTCACCTTCGCCGTCCGCGGTGCCCGGCTGCCGGAGCTGTCCGGCTTCCTCGTGCCGGCCAGCGAGGGGTACGCGGTCAAGGCGCTGACCATCTTCACGACCAAGTGGGACCACCTCGCCCGGCCGGACGGGGTGGCCGTGCTGCGGGCGTCGGTCGGCCGGTACGGCGAGACGGCGGTCCTGCAACGGACCGACCAGGACCTGGCCGGGCTCGTGCACGCCGAGCTGGGCCGGTTGCTCGGCGGGCCGCTTCCGGTAGCGGAGCGGGTCCGGGTCACCCGGTGGGGCGGTGCGCTGCCGCAGTACGCGCCGGGGCACCTCGACCGGATCGCGCGGGCCCGGTCGGCGCTGGCCGACGTGCGGGGCCTGGCCCTGGCCGGGGCGGCCTACGACGGCGTGGGCATCCCGGCCTGCATCCGGTCGGGTTGGGCGGCCGCGGAGCGGCTTCTAGGATCGGACACATGACCTCCAATGCCGCGCGGATCAACGAGCTGAACGCGACCATCCGGTACACGATGTGGTCGGTCTTCCGGGCGGCCGAACCGTTGCCCGCCGGGCGCGAGAAGCTGGCCGCCGAAGTCGAGGCGCTTGTCGAGCAGCTCGCCGGCAAGGACGTGGTGGTCCGCGGTACCTATGACGTGTCCGCGCTGCGGGCCGACGCCGACGTCCTGGTGTGGTGGCACGCGGCGTCCAGCGACCTGCTCCAGGAGGCGTACGGGGCGCTGCGCCGCACGGCGCTCGGCCGCTGCCTGACCCCGGTGTGGTCGCAGCTCGCACTGCACCGGCCGGCCGAGTTCAACAAGAGCCACCTGCCGGCGTTCCTCGCCGGCGAGCCGGCCCACCGGTACCTGTGCGTGTACCCGTTCGTGCGGTCCTACGAGTGGTACCTGCTGCCCGACGAGGAGCGGCGGGAGATGCTGGCCGAGCACGGCCGGATGGCGCGCGGGTACCCCGACGTACGGGCGAACACGGTGGCCAGCTTCGCGCTCGGCGACTACGAGTGGATCCTCGCGTTCGAGGCCGACGAGCTGCACCGCATCCTCGATCTGATGCGCGACCTGCGGGCGTCGCGGGCGCGCCGGCACGTGCGGGAAGAGGTGCCGTTCTTCACCGGTCAGCGCCGGTCGGTGGCCGAGCTGGTGGCCGCGCTTCCATAGGCGCGCCGCATCGGTACGTGCGGGATGCCGTCCTCGAGGAACTGCCCGCCGGTCGGGGTGAAGCCCAGCCCGAGGTAGAACCCTTCCAGGTAGGCCTGCGCGTCGAGGACCACGGGATGCGGGCCGATCAGCTCCAGCGTGTCGAGCATCAGCCGGCGCGCCAGCCCGCCGCCGCGCGCCGAAGGGGCCACGCAGACCCGGCCGATCCGCGCGGTGCCGTCGGGCTAGATACGCCAGCGGTTCTTCGCCGTCGGCCAGCCACACGTGGCGGGTACCCGGGTCGGTGTCCCGGCCGTCCAGGTCCTGGTACGGGCAGCGCTGCTCGACGACGAACACCTGTACCCGCAGCTGGAGCAGGGCGTACAGGGTCGCCGGGGGCAGCTCGGCTAACGCCGCCACGTGGAGGGTCACGCTGGCGATGCTAGTACCAAGTAAATTTGGTCCCATTTGCCCTATCCTGAGGTGATGGCGCAACCGACGGCGGTGATCGGTCCCCCCGGTCGATCAGGAGCGTGGCACGCTCTCCGAGCGGGCCGCCGACCGGCTGGCCGCGCTGGCCGCCGACGAGGTACCGGTGCTGCGTGCCCTGCGTGGCGACCGGGTCCACGACGCCGAGCTGCTGCTGGTCGGGCCGGACGGGCGGCGGCGGCTGCTGCTGGTCGACGCCCAGTCGATCGCCGGGCCGGACGGTGGCCAGCTCGGCTGGACCACACCGCCCTGCGCTTCGCGGTCACCGCGCGGGCGGAAGCCGCGTCTGGCGCGTTCATCCCCACATGACCCGGGCGGCGGACCGCCACACGTCGAGCACGCCGGGGTCGCCGTCGATGGCGAGGCCGCTCTCGTCGCGCCGGTTCCACAGCAGCAGGTAGAGCCGGCTTGCCGGGCCGGCGACGGTGAGGTCGGCCGGTGCGAGGCCGGCACTGACCCGGCGGGTCTGCGGTTCGATGTGCACCGTCCAGGCGGCGTCGACATCAGTGGCCCGGACCGCGAGGCTGCGTGGCGGGTCGGCGACGAGGCGGCTGACCGGCCGGCTGAAGAACCCGAACAGCAGCTCGTCGATACCGTCAGCGGCGAACGTGGCCGGCACGTCGCCGACCGGGCCGGAAGCGGACTCCGCATCGGCGCGGTGGATCGCGGTCTCGTGGGCCTGGCGCCGGGCCCAGAACGCCAGCGGGGACGGCGCGGGGAGAAACGCCCAGCAGGCCGTCGCCGGATCTGCGCCGGACAGCGTCGCCACCAGTTCGGCGTGCCCGTCGCGGTACCACTCGACGAGCTTGTCGTCACCCGGCGCGGCGAACAGCGGCGCGACCTCGTCCGGGGTCAGCGGCTTGGGCCGCCTGCCCGCCACGTGCGACGCCGCCCAGCGGTGCACCCCACCGGCGTGGCTGAGCAGGTCGCGGACCAGCCAGCCCGGGCAGGTCGGCACCGGCGCGTCGAGACCGGCGCGCCCGGCCGCCGCCGCGAGCCGGGGCCCTTCCTCGCGCAGCCGGTTCAGGTGCTCGGTGGTTTCCATATGCTGACTGTGCCAGCCGGGTACGACATCCCGTCAGGTACCCCAGCGCAGCCAGCCGCCGTGCGGTGCGCTGTACCCGACCGGGCGCTCGTCGAGAGCGAGGACGTAGGCGACCGGCTGGTCCTTCAGCGCCGGTACCGCCAGGTCCGGCACGATGCCCGGGCCCTCCTGCGCGATCCAGTGGCCGCCCAGCCCGCGTACCTGTTCGACGAACGCGCGCCGGCCCGGCTCGTCGACGTAGTTCAGCACCGCCGTGTGGAAGACGACCAGGGTCGCTTCGGGCGGGGCCTGCGCGGCGACCGCGGCCAGCCGCTCGTTGAGGTCGCCGCGGACGATCCGGGGCGGCTCGCGGCGCGCGATGCCGAGCGCCGCGTGCAACCGCTCCAGCCGGTCGTGCTCGCCGGGCCAGATCAGCGTCTCCAACCAGCGCACGTCGTCCGGGTCGGTCACGTCCAGCGGGTTGAGGTCGATGCCGGCCCGCCAGGCCACGCTGATCGGCCCCGGGTGCGGGAACCGGCCCTCGATGCGGCTGCGCAACAGCAGCGCGCTGTCCGGTGCGCCGGCCGGGCGGCCGTCGTACTCGTACCGGTACCGATCGGGCAGCAGGCACAGCCCGGCGGAGGCGCCGACCTCCAGCAGCGCCAGCGGCTGCGGAAGCGTCGCGAGCAGGGGGTACAGCGCCGCGCAGCGGGCCGGCTCGTTGGTCTGGGTCCGCCGGACCCGCATCGTCGCGAGTACCTCGTCCTGCCGCTCCAGCACCGAACGGCGGAACTGGTCGTAGCTCGTGGCCAGCCCGCCGGCGTACCGCGCCGCGGCGAGGAACAGGTTCGGCTGCTGCTTGTCCTCGGGCAGGCCGGCCAGGAGCCGCAGCAGCTCAGGGTCCTCGGCGATCGCGGCGGTCAGCTCCTCGTACAGCGGCGACAGGCCCCGGGCCTCGGTGGCGGCGAACTGCCGGTACCGCTCCGCGATCGGCTCAGTCACGCGGCTCCAGGTGGATCGACAGCGAGTTCACGCAGTGGCGGGTGTCCTGCGGGGTGAAGCCCTCGCCGCGGAAGACGTGCCCGAGGTGCGAGTCGCACCGGGCGCACCGGATCTCGGTACGCACCATGCCGAGGGTGCGATCCTCGATCTCCTTGACCCGGCCGGGGAGCGCCTGGTCGAACGACGGCCAGCCGCAGTGCGAGTCGAACTTCGTGGCGCTGTCGAACAGTTCGGCACCGCAGGCCCGGCAGCGGTACGTCCCAGGGGTCCTGGTGTCGACGTACTCGCCGGTGAAGGGCCGTTCGGTGTCGGCCTGGCGCAGCACCCGGTACTCGGCGGGGGACAGCCGTACCCGCCACTCGTCCTCGGTCTTCGGAAGCTCGGTCATCGCTTTCTCCATGCACCAACGGTAGATCGGTGCCCGCCCGGGCGGCGATTACCGGGTACGAACGTCGTTAGGCACGGCATGGTGATATGGCGCGGCCGGCCCGACTCCGGCCCGGACTCCGCGATCCTGGCCAGCTTCCGGGTGACCCGCCGGCAGGCGCTCGGCCGCCTGGTCCGCGGATTGTTCGGCGCCGCCGGCACCGAGGTCGAGATCGACGACCGGGGGGTACGACCGGTGCCGGGCGCCGTGCCGGGCATCCCGTGGGAGGAGGTCGTCGACGTGTACGCCGAGCGGTACGGCCGCCGGACGGTCGCGGCCCTGCGCCTGGACTCCGGCGCCACCGTCCGGCTGCCGGTGCCCTACGACGGGTGCCTGCTCGGTCACGATCCGGGGTTCGAGGACAAGCTGTTCACGCTGCGCCACCTGTGGGAGACCCACCGACGGTGGCACACACCCTGATCGCAGGGCTTAGGGTCGGACCATGGCGGGTGCTGTGGAAGAGGTCGAGGTCGCCGGGCGCAAGGTGCGGTTGACCAGCGCCGACAGGGTGTACTTCCCCGAGCGGGGCTTCACCAAGGGCGACGTCTTCCGGTACTACCTGTCGGTGGGCGAGGGCATCATGCGGGCGCTTCGGGAGCGGCCCACGACGCTGCAGCGCTTCCCCGAGGGCATCGACGGGGAGATGTTCTTCCAGAAACGGGTGTCGACCCGGGGGGTACCGCCGTGGCTCGAGTCCGCCCGGATCACGTTCCCCAGCGGGCGCCCCGCCGACGAGTTGTGCCCGACCGATCTGGCGCACGTGGCCTGGGCCGCCCAGATGGGTACCGTGGTGTTCCACCCGTGGCCGGTACGGCGGTCCCATGTGGACAGTCCGGACGAGCTGCGGATCGACCTTGACCCGCAGCCCGGTACCGATTTCGCGCAGGCGGTGTCGGCGGCCCTCGTGGTGCGGGAGGTGCTCGACGACCTCGGCTGGGTCGGGTACCCGAAGACGTCCGGCGGCCGCGGTGTCCACGTCTACCTCCGGATCCGTCCACAATGGAGCTTCGTGGAGGCGCGCCGGGCGGTGATCGCGCTCGCACGCGAGGCGGAGCGCCGCCGCCCCGAGCTGATCACGACGAGCTGGTGGAAGGAGGAGCGCGGCGAGCGGGTGTTCGTCGACTACAACCAGATGGCCCGGGACCGGACCATCGCCTGCGCGTACTCGCTGCGGGCCAACCGGCGGGCCACCGTCTCCACGCCGGTGACGTGGGACGAGCTGCCCCAGGTGGAACCCGACGACTTCAACCTGGCGACGGTACCTCCGCGGCTGGCCAAGGTCGGCGACCCGCACGCGGAGATCGACGACCTGGCCCACGACCTGAGGCCGCTGCTGGAGTGGGCCGAGCGGGACGCCCGCAACGGGCTCGGCGACATGCCGTACCCACCCGACCACCCGAAGATGCCCGGTGAGCCGCGGCGCGTCCAGCCCAGCAAGGCCCGCCACGACACCTGATGCGCCCGGGAAGCGACTTGCGCGCCGCTGCACCGGCCAGCATCTCGGCGACGGCTTCTGAATCCTCGGCGGTGTCCTGCTCCGGGGCGTCGTCGGCAGTCGCGCGGCGGGCCTCGATCACGGGCTCGACCCTGGCTAGGCCGCCGACCGGTGTCGCGGCCACCGGGTTACGGCCGGAGCTTCGCCAGCGGCCCGGTGGGCAGGGCGATCCAGCCTTCGGTGGCGGCGGGTCCCGCCTGCCCCGCGTCGGGCCGGGTCACCAGATCGAGCGCGGCGGCGCGGGCGACCAGGGCGGCAACCACCGCGTCCAGCGCGTCGTGCGAGGTGCGGCACAGGTCGGCGTACCGGCCGAGCGCCAGCCACGGTGCGGCCGCGGTCAGCCGGTCGACCAGCGCGCCCAGGTTCAACCCTCCCTTGTACCCGCGGTGCGGCAGCCCCCAGCCGTGCAGCGCGGCGGCCGGGTACACCTCGACGACGAGCCCGCTGCCGTCCCGGTCCACCGCGAAGCCGTCGTCTGCCAACCGGGCCAGCAGTCCGGCGCACCGCATCGCGGGGTACCCGATGCGGTCCGCGGCCACGCTCAACGGCACCAGGCCGGTGTGCCGCCGTACCTCCAGGTCGGTCACCCGGTTGGCCAGGCGCCGCCGCCAGTCCCGGCCGGCGACGTCCTCCGGCGCAACGACGTGCCCCGCCCGGTGCTCGGCGAGGAACGCCACGAACGCGTCCGGCCAGCCGAACGGGCAGTCGATCCCGGCCTTGTCCGCGCGGCTCACCGCGGCGACGATCGCCTCGTCGTCGGCGCCGGCGAGCAGATCGCACACGGTCGCGCCGGAAGGCTCCCAGCGGATTGCGGCAACCGCGGTGCGGACCGCCTCGGCGGCAAGGTCCACGCCGACGGTCAGCACGGCTACTTCGGCGGGCAGCGCAGCCCGTCGGGCGGCACGGTCAGGTTGATCAGATACGCGTCGACCACCGCGCGGATGCAGGTCGTCTGCGGGTAGGCGGTGTGCCCCTCGCCCTCCCAGGTCACCACGTGCCCGACGCCCAGCATGGTGGCCAGCTTCGCGGTCTGCTCGTAGGGCGTGGCCGGGTCGTTGACGGTACCCACGACCACGATCGGCGGTGCCCCGACCGCCTTGCCGGTCGGGAACGGGTCGCGCTTGGCCGGCCACACCGCGCACGCGACGACGCCCATGGCGAGCGACGGGCCGAAGATCGGGTACTGGGTGCGCCACTGGCTCTGCAGGCTCCGCGCCTGGTTGGTCGTCTCGCCACTGGCCTCGTCGTCGCACGAGACGGTGTTGAACACGTCGATCATGTTGCCGTAGTGGCCGCTCGCGTCCCGCTGCGCGTACTCGTCGGCGAGTTGGAGGATCCGTTTGGGGTCGCCCTTGTTCACGTTGGCCAGGCCTTGCGCGAGGATCGGCCACAGCCGCTGCGAGTACAGTGCCTCGAACGTGCCGAGCAGCACCCAGCCGGCGGTGACCTTCCGGCCGTCCGCCGCGGTCACCGGGGCCTTGCGGCCCTTGTCCAGCGCGGCCGCGAGGGTCGCCTTGGCGTCGGGACCCGCCGGGCACTGCGCGGCGTTGCTCTTGCACCAGTCCGCGAACTCGTCGAAGGCGTGGCTGAAGCCCTTGGCCTGACCCTCGGCTGACTGGACCGCCTGCTGTGTCGGGTCGACCGCGCCGTCGAGCACGAACGCGCGGATGTTGTGCGGGAACAGCTGGGCGTACGTGGCGCCGAGCAGGGTGCCGTAGGAGAAGCCGAGGTAGGTCAGCTTCTGCTCGCCGAGCGCCGAGCGGATGCCGTCCATGTCCCGCGCCGCCTGTTCGGTGGCGAACAGCGGCAGCTCGTCGCCGTACTTGGCCTGGCAGCTCGTGGCCATCTTCCGGTTGAGCGCGACGAACGCGTCGAAGTCGGCCTGCGCCTGCGGGTCCGGGTCGAAGCCGAAGTAGGCGTCCATGTCCGCGTCGGCGAAGCATTTGACCGGGTCGGAGCGGCTGACCCCGCGCGGGTCGAAGCCGATCACGTCGAAGCGGTTGAGGATGTCGTCGGGCAGCTGCGCGGACAGGTACATGGCCATGTCGACGCCGGAGCCGCCGGGGCCGCCGGGGTTGACCAGCAGCGAGCCGATCCGGTTGGTCTGGTGCTGGCTGCGCACCCGCACGAGGGCGATGTGGAAGGTCCGGGCCGAATCCGGGTGGGCCCAATCCTGGGGTACCTGGATCGTGCCGCATTCGTAGCCGATCCCCTGCGGTCGCTGCCCCGCGAGGAGCTTGTCGGCCTCGTCCAGGCAGGACCGCCACACCGGTGGGCTGATGCTCGGCCCGGGCACCGCGGACGCGCTGGTATCCGCGTGGCCGGAGGTGGGCGAGACCCAGCGCACGTGCGGGCTCGTGCAGCCGGCCAGCAGCACCATCGCGAGGGCGACGGTCACGGATACGGTACGGCGACGCACAGCTTGTCCTCCAGGCTGCCCGGCGGGTACCGGGTCGGCGTCCTAGCGTACGACCTTCGGTTCAACCGGCGAGGACCTCGTCGACGTTGAACCGTACCGGCCGGTCGAGCTGCTCGTAGGTACACGACTCCGGCGTCCGGTCCGGGCGTGAACGCTTGAACTGTGCGGTATGCCGGAACCGGTCGCCCTCCATCGCGTCGTACCCCACCTCGATCACCCATTCGGGGCGCAGCGGCTGCCACGACAGATCCTTCTTGCCGGTCCACCGGCTCACCCCGCCGGGCATCCGCTGGGTACCCAGCTCCGCCGCGAGCGTGCCCCACTGGGCCCACGGGTGCTCGGACACATCGTCCATCCGGAGCGGGGCGATCTCGTCGAGCAGCTCGGCGCGCCGCTCCATCGGGAAGCTCGCGCTGACCCCGACGTGGTGCAGCCGGCCCTCGTCGTCGTAGAGCCCGAGCAGCAGCGAGCCGACCACCGGCCCGGACTTGTGGTACCGGAAGCCGGCGACCACGACATCGGCGGTACGAGCGTGTTTGATCTTGTACATGAGCCGCTTGCCCGGCTCGTACGGCAGGTCGGCCGGCTTGGCGACGAGCCCGTCCAACCCGGCGCCCTCGAAGACCTGGAACCACTCCCGCGCGGTCGCCACGTCGGTCGTCGTCGGCGTCAGGTGTACCGGCGCCTGCGCCTTGGCCAGCAGTTCCGCCAGCCGTTCCCGGCGCTGCGGGTACGGCGTCTCCAGCAGGGTGACATTGTCGACGAGCAGCAGGTCGAAGGCGACGATCGAGGCCGGCGTGGTTTCGGCGAGCATGTTGACCCGCGAGGCGGCCGGGTGGATCCGCTGCCCGAGCAGCTCGAAGTCCAGCTTGGGGATGGCCCGGGCATCGCGCCGGATCACCACCAGTTCCACGTCGACCGCACAGCGTACCGGCAGCTGCCGCCGAGCCTGCTCGACGACCTCCGGAAAGTACCGGGTCAGCGTCTTACCGCCCCGGCTCGCGAGCTCCACCTCGTCGCCGTCCCGGAAGATGATGCACCGGAAGCCGTCCCACTTCGGCTCGTACGTCATCCCGTCCGCGACGGGGATATCGGGTACCGACTTGGCCAGCATCGGCTCAAGCGGCGGCATGATCGGCAGGTCCACGAGCACCAGTGTGCCTCGGCCCGGTCGGCCGGCCCAGCCCGGCAGGCGGCCGGGCCGGTCTAGAAGCGGGCGAACGAGCGCACCGGCATCTTCGGGCCGTAGCGGGGGGCGCCGGGGGCGGTGGCGAGCAGCAGTTGGCAGACCCGGGCGCGGTGGCCGCGGAACGGTTCGAGCAGCTCCAGCATCCGGGCGTCCGCCGGGCTGACCTCACCCGGCCGCGCGAGCCGGGAGCCGGCCCGGGGCGCTCCGGTCAGCGCGTGCACGATGTGGTGCGGGATGTGGTAGTCGCCGACGGTCACCGCGTCCGGGTCGCCGTACGCGAGCCGGACCACTTCGGCGGCGGTCCAGGCGCCGATGCCCGGGATCGCGGTCAGCCGGCGGGTCGCGGCGGCCGCGTCCGGTGCGGCTTCCAGCCGGGTCGCCTCGGCGGCTGCCCGGCGCAGCGTGTCGGCCCGCTTCGCCTCCACGCCGAACGGGTGGAACACCCAGTAGGGCGTCGCCGCGACCGCGGCCGGATCGGGCGGCAGCAACAGATCCGGTACCGGTCCGGGGGCCGGCTCGCCGAAGTGGCGCAGCGTCTTCACGTACCCGCGGAACGCCTCCAACCCGGTGACCTTCTGTGCCAGTACCGTCGGCAGCAGGTGCCGGAACAACCGGCCGGTCCGGGTCAGCCGCAGGCCGGGCTTGCGGTGCCAGGCCTCGCGGACCACCGGATCGAGCCGGGCCACCTCGTCGAAGCCGGCGAGGTCGTCGCGGAGCCCGGCGATCGCGTCCGCCCTTTCCACGACCCACCCGGCACCCGGCCCGTATCCGTTGGCGTGCAACGCATCGCCGTGCCGGTGCAGGTGCAGGGTCGCCGGTCCGTCCGGGGTACGGCAGGCCCACCACAACTCGGTCGCCGACACCCGTACCGTCGGATCGCGCCCCTTCTCCGCCAGCGCCCGCAGGGTACCGGCGAACTCGTAGCGCTCCGGCAGGCGCATCGTCCTCACGCCGCACTCGCCTTCGTCAGCGTGCGGTGCAGCAGCCGGGAATCGCCGAGCAGGCTGCGCAGGCGGCGCTCCAGCCCGGCGATCGGCACGAGGTTCTGCGGCGCGCGGGGATCCTTGTACGCCGTCGACGCGAAGCGCGGCAACGTCGCCGTCGAGCGGTCGGCGAGCGCGGTCGCCTGTTGCGGGGTGAGGTCGGGCGAGCCCTGTACCAGCACCATGCCGGCCCACGGATGGCTGGCGTGGCCGGGCAGCCGCAGGTACCACGAGTAGTGCGGCCACTGGGGTCCGGTGAAGAAGATCGGCGAACGTTCGCCGGGCCGGCAACCGGTCACCACGCGCGCCTGATCCGGCGCGAGGTACTCGGTGCCGAGCGTCTTGGTGTACCCGAGCGCCCGCGCGAGCCGGTGCCGCCCGCGCAACGGGCCGTCGGTGACGAGCAGGTCATCATCGTCCACAGTGGACCTCCGGACCTCCTCGGACACCACCAGTTCCAGGGCCAGCATGGCGCCCTGGACGGACTTCGCGACGTCCTCGTGCCGGGTGCCGCTCCCGGGCTGGACCGCGTACTCGCCCAGCGGGGTCGCGCCCGGCGCGGCCGTGAACAGCGCGCGGCGGATCTGGTGGTGGACCACCTCGGCGACCTTGCGGCGCAGGTCGCAGCGGACCACGCCGGCCGCGTACGAGGCGGCGACCGCCGGGTGGGAGTTGCCCTCGCCGTCCTGAGCCCAGAGGTAGGCGTCGATCCGCCGCACGCCGTCGACGAGCAGCACGACCGGGGGCGTGTCGACGGTGGCGTTGGGGGGCAACGGGCGCCAGGACTCCACCGGCAGCTCGACGTCGAGCTTCAGCTCGGCGGTGGTGCGGTAACCATCGCTCTCGTCCAGCTGGTTCGGGCTACCGAACGCGGGGCTCCAGGGTTCGACCGAGTACCTCACAGCCCGACCCTTTCCACGTGTGCCGACCGGGCATCCTTGCGGACCTCGTACCGGACCGGGATGCGCTCGGCCAGCGCCGGTACGTGGGTCACCACGCCGACCATGCGGTCCCCGCGGGCAGCCAGGTTCTCCAGGGTCGCGGCGACCATGTCGAGGGTGGCCGTGTCGAGCGTACCGAACCCCTCGTCGAGCACGATCGACTCCAGGCTCGCCGCCCCGGTGGACACCCCGGCAAGCTGCTCGGACAGCGCCAGCGCCAGCGACAGGGACGCCTGGAAGGTCTCGCCGCCGGACAGGGTACGCACGGCGCGGCGCAGCCCGGCGTCGTGGTGGTCGACGACGAAGAACTCGCCCTTGTCGTGCCCGAGGTCGTACTGCCCGCCGGACAGCTCCCGCAGGATCCGCGAGGCGCCGTCCACCAGCAGGTCCAGCGCCTCCTCCAGCAGCCAGCGCTCGAAGTTGTTGGCCCGCAGGTGGTTCGCCAGTGCCTTGGCCACCTGGCTGTCCCGCTCGTACCCGGTGCGCTGCGTGCGCAGCTTCCCGGCCTGGGCTCGCTTGTCGAGGATGGCGTCGCGCGCGCTCTCCGCCTGGGCGAACGCCACGGCTGCCGCACGGGAGAACGCGGCCGGATCGCCCGGAGCGGCGAGCCCGTTGTTTGCGAACAGCGCCGCAATCGAGGCCGCCGCCGAGGCCGCCGCCGCCTGCGCGTCGCGAACCCCGTCGGCGAGCGCGTCCCGACGCCCCCGGCGACCGTCCACTTCGGACAGTGCCCAGCCGGCGAGGGTGTCCCACGCGCCGGCCAGGTCGTCGCGGTCCGCGGGGGGCGGGCCGAGCGGGGCGACGGCATCGCGTACCCCGTCGAATCCTTGCCACGCGGCGCGCAGCTTGACCCGGGCCTGCTCCAGCCCGGCCGCGACCCGGCGCTGCGCCTCCCGCGCCCTACGGACCTCGCCGGCCGCCTCGTCCACCCGGCGCTGCAGCTGGTCCAGCGCGGTCAGTTCGGCGCGGACCGCATCGGGTTCGGGCGCCGACGCCAGCGCACCGTCCACTGTGGAGTACCGCGCCTGGAGCTGGTCGCGCCGCGCCGCCACCGCGGCGAGCGTCCGGTCCAGTGCCCGTACCGCGTGATCGTGCCTCGCGACCGTCCGCTGCGCCGCCTCCGCGCCCTTCTGTGCCTTGGCCAGCGCGGCGTTCGCGGCCTTGAGCGCGGGTACCTCCGGCATCGCGGGCACGGTCACGACGATCTGCGTGCACACCGGGCACGGCTCGCCGGCGCGCAGGTGCGGGCGCAGCGTCGCGGCCCGGTCCTGGGTACGCGCTGCCTCCACCGCATGCTCCGCTTCCGCGACGGCGGCGGCGGCCCGCTCGGCGGCGGCCGTCGCGGTGGCGAGCGCCCCGGTCGCCTTCGCGTGTTCCGCTTCCGCCGTCGCGACGCCGTCGACCAGCTCGGCGAGCTGCCCGGCCATCCGGTCCCGTTCCGCGTACCCGTCCAGCAACCGGTGCAGCGCGGTCGGATCCCCGGCTGCGGCCAGCTCGCCGCGCAGCTTCTCCTCGCGCTCCTCGGCCGCGGTCACCGCTTCATGCCCGGCTACCGCCGCCGCTTCCGCGGCGGCGAGCCCCGCTGCCGCCTTGCGAGCGTCCTGCGGTGCGCGGATCCGGCTCAACAGAGCCAGTTCGCCGTCGAGGTCGGCCAGCGCGGCCGCCGCGGCCGCCGCGTCCTGTTGCGCCTTCGCGAGCGCCGGTACCGCGGCCTCCACCGCCTCGCTCAGCTGCCGCAGTTCGGCAACCCGCGCGGCCGCCCCGTCGAGTGCCTGGTCGCTCGCCCCGGACAGGTCCGCGAGCAGCCGGTCGGTCGCCGCGAGGTGCGCGTCCGCCTGGGCCGCTTCAGCGGTCGCCTGGTCGCGGATCCGCTCGTACACCGACAGGCCCAGCAGGTTGACCAGGATCTGCTGGCGGGCGGCCGGTTTGGCGTGGAGGAACTCGGCGAACTGGCCCTGCGGCAGCACCACGCAGCTGGTGAACTGCTCGTACGGCAGCCCGACCGCGGCCAGTACGGCGGCGTCCAGCTCCGCCGGGGTACCGGCGAGCGGCTCGCCCAGTTCGGTCCGGCCACCGTCCAGTGTGGACAGATCGAACCCGGGCGGCAGCAGTTCCAGCCCCGCATGAGTGGTGTTGATCCGTCCCTTGCCGTCCCGCCGGACCACCCGGGTCGCCGCGTACCGCGCCCCAGCCGCCTCGAAGACCAGCCGTACCCGGGCCTCCGCCGCCGACGGCGCGAGCGCGTTGGCAACGGAACGCCGGTCGCTCCACCGCGGTACCGTGCCGTAGAGCGCGAAGCACATCGCGTCGAGGACGGTGGACTTGCCCGAGCCGGTCGGGCCGACGAGGGCGAAGAAGTCGGCGTCGGTGAAGTCGATGCTGGTCGGTTCCCGGAAGACCGTGAAGCCGTGCAGGTCCAGCCGCAGCGGCCGCATCAGCGCGCCACCTCCCCGTACAGGCGGTCGAAGAGGGCGATCACGTCCGGGTCGGCGTGGCCACGGCTGGTGAGGTAGTCGGCGAACAGGTCGCGAGCAGCGCGCCCGGACCGCTGCGCCCGCCCGGGCGCCGCGGTATCGGCCGTCAGCGCCGGGTCGATGCGTACCTCCAGTGCGCGCGGCAGCAGCTCCTGCACCGCCTCGCGCAGCCCGGCCCGCGGCTGCTCGGTCACGTACACCCGCAGCCAGGCCGCACCGGTGTCCACTGTGGACAATTCGTCGAGCGTGCCGCGCACGGTCCGCAGCGGCGTCGCGCTGGTGATCGGCACGTCCCGCGTCTTGGCCGCGGTGTTCGCGGTGACCTCGACGACGGTCACCGAGGGCGTGTTCTCCTCTTCGCCGAAGTCGATCGCCAGCGGAGCGCCGCTGTAGTGCACCGGGCACGGCCCGAGGACGCTCTGCCGCCGGTGCAGGTGCCCGAGCGCGACGTAGTGCGCGGTGGTGGGGAACACGGTCGCCGGTACCGCGTAGGACTGGATGGTGTGCGCGTCGCGCTCGCCGCCGCCGAGTACACCGCCCACGACGGTGAGGTGCGCGGTGACGAGGTTGACGGCGCTGCCGTCGAACCCGGCCGTCAGCGCGCTGAGCAGGCGTCCGATGTGGTCGGCGTAGGTCTGCGTCGCCTCGGCGGCGGACAGCGCGAACATCTCGGTCGCCCGTACCGCGTACCGCTGCGACAGGAACGGCAGCGCGACCAGCCGCCAGTCCTCCCCGGCGGCGGTGCGCCCGGTGATGAGGTGCTCGGCGGCCCGGTCGCGTACCGAGCCGCGCAGGGTGATCCCGGCCGCCTCGGCCCACCCGCGCAGGGCGTCGAGCGCCGCCCCGTTGTCGTGGTTGCCGGCGATCGCGACGACCTCGGCGCCGCTGCCGCGCAGCGCGGACAGCGCCCGGGTCACCACCCGGGTCGCATCCGGCGTCGGCGCGGCGGTGTCGAAGAGGTCCCCGGCGACCAGCACCAGATCGGGCCGCTCGGACCGGGCGATGTCCACGACCTGCTTGAGTACCGCGACATGCTCGTCCATCCGGGACTGTCCTTTGAGGACCTTCCCGACGTGCCAGTCGGAGGTGTGCAGCAGCTTCATCAGAACGGGATGTCGTCGTCGGACAGGGAAGCGCCGGCCGGCCGCGCACCGACGACGGCGAACGCGTCGGCCGCCTGGGTCAGCGAGCGGAGCGTCGCGCGCGGCGCCGGTCCCGCCTCCGATGGCCGGGTCGCCCAGGCTGGAAAGGGGAACTCGACGACCAGCGGTACCGGCAACTCCGGCTGGTTGACGAACATGGTGCCGGGCTTGGCGATCAGCGCCCGGGCCCGTTGCGCCGGCGGCAGGAACCCGTACTCCGGACGGCCGGCCTCGGCCGGGTCCAGCCGCCCGACGACCCGGATCGCCGAGTTGGCGACGATGCGCCGCTCCACCTCGCTCGCGGTCTGCTGCGCCCCGATCAGTACCACGCCGAGCGACCGGCCGCGTTCGGCGATGTCGAGCAGGATCTCCTTGATCGGGCTGGAGCCCTCGCGCGGCGCGTACTTGTTCAGCTCGTCCAGCACGACGAACAGCAGCGGCTTCGCGGTACCCGCCTTCTCCTTGCGCTCGAACTCGGTCTTCAGCGTCACGCCGACGACGAAGCGCTGCGCCCGGTCCGGCAGGTTGTGCAGGTCGACGACGGTCATCTGGGCCGACTCGGCCGTATTGACCGAGTGGCGGGTCCGCGTGGGGAGATCTCCGCGAATGATTCGGTGCAGGTCGCGTTTTGAGGCGATGAGCCGGCGGGCGAAGGCGTTGACGGTACCGAGGCCGACCGCGGAGCCGACCCAGTACGGGCGGGATTCCTCGTCGTTGACGTGAGCCACCAGGAAGTCCACGAGGTCGGCGTAGGAACCGATCCGGGTGCCCTCGATGGACACGCCGCCGTCGGCGGGCGTCGCGACCCTCGCCAGATGTGCCGTGACCCCGTGCACCACCATCGTGTACTGCTGCCGCTCGTCGTCCGCGTCGGCGAACACGTACGGCAGCAGCCGGTCCGCGCAGAACTCCTCCAGCGTCCAGTAGAAACTGTCCACTCCGGACAGCCGGCTCGACACGTCCGGGGTACCGGTCGGATCGCCGGCCCGCGGCGGCGCGTACACGGCCACGTCCGGGAACGGTGCGGCGGTCAGGCCCAGGGTCGCATAAGCGTCCACAGTGGACTCCGTCAGCCGGGTGTTCGGGTGGTCGAGGAAGAGCAGATCCTCGCCCTTGACGTTGAACACGAGCGCCTTGGTGTTGACCGCCTCCGCGCCCAGGACGCCCGACCGGAACACGGAGTACAGCAGGAAGGTCGCGAACGACGTCTTTGTCGCGACCCCGGAGATGCCCGAGATCGACACGTGTGCCCCGCGCTGGCCGCTCAGGAACTCGAAGTTGAGGTAGACCGGTGCGCCGTCGCGCCCGACGCCCAGCGGTACCGGCTGCTCCATCCGGTCGAAGTACAGCGCCTTGGACCGGACCTGGCCGACCGCGCGGTGCACCAGGGCGCCCGGGGTCGGCGGCACATACAGTTCGGGATCGACCCGCGTCGTGGTGATCTCGGCGGCCTCCTGTACCTGCGCCGGCAGGGTACCGTCCGCGATCGCGAACACGTCCGACTCGAACAGCGCGCCCTCGTGCCGGGCCCGTACGGCGGTGACCACTCCCGCGATCGTGACCGGCTCCCGGTCCGGCAGCTCCCGCCGGGTCACCACCACGTCGTCGAGCTGCAGGTAGGCACCCTGCTCCACGGCGACCCAGAACGACAGCGGGGTGGCGTCGGCGGTACCGAGGACCCGGCCGACCGGCGGTCCCGGTACCACGGGTGGATCATTGAGCGGGGAAGGGCTCATGACGGGCATCGTGCCCCACG
>WNGL01001286.1_pt1 | contig 46023 bp, 47 predicted proteins | sample 5400591 | NCBI WGS metagenome assembly WNGL01 (sample SAMN13153377, study PRJNA577476) | soil metagenome | isolation source: 80 cm soil or saprolite under Garry oak tree replicate 1 | place: USA:California | collected 2016-06-15 | reverse complement strand
CGCCGTCCAGTTCGGCCGCCTCGAGCATCTCCTTGGGCACCTCGAGCATGAACGAGCGGATCAGCCAGATGGCCAGCGGCAGGTTCATCGCGGTGTAGAGGATGATCAGCACCCAGATGCTGTCCAGCAGGTGGGTCTTCAGCGCGATCACGTACAGCGGCCCGATCGCGGCCACGATCGGCAGCATCTTGGTGGAGATGAAGAAGAACAGCCCGTCCCGCCACCGCGGCACCGGGTGCACGGACAGCGCGTACGCGGCGGGCACGCCCAGCGCCAGCACCAGCAGCGTGGAGACGGTCGTGGCGATCAGCGAGTGGGTCACGTACGGGCCCCAGCCGGAGAACACCAGCCGGAACTGCGCCAGCGTGGGGGAGAAGACGAACTTCGGCGGCCAGGTCTGGGCGGCCGACTCCGGCTTGAACGCGGTGAGCAGCATCCACAGCACGGGCAGGAAGAACGCGATGCCCACGACCCAGGCCAGGACCCCCCAGCCCACCTGGCCGGACATCCGGCGCAGCCGCAGCCCGGCGGGTTCTCGGTCGCGGACCGGGACGGCAGTCGCGGTCATGGTCATGCCTCCTCGAACTGGAAGACCCGGGCGAACATCCGCAGCGCGAACGTGGCCACGATGATCGTGAGGATGACCGTGACCACCCCGGTGGCGGCCGCCCCGCCGATGTCGAAGGCGTTGTTCACCTGCTGGTACAGGTAGTACGGCAGGTTGGTGGTGGCGGTCCCCGGGCCGCCCTGGGTCATGGCCTTGACCTGGTCGAACACGTTGACCAGGTAGATCGAGCCGAGCAGGATGCCCAGCTCGATGTAGGGCCGCAGGTGCGGCAGCGTCAGCTCGCGGAACGTGGCGAAGGCCCCGGCGCCATCCACCTTGGCCGCCTCCAGCGTGTCGGCCGGCTGGCTCTGCAGCCCGGCCAGCACGATCAGCATCATGAACGGGGTCCACTCCCAGATCATCACCACGATCACCGAGCCGAGCGCGTGCGTGGACAGCCAGGCCACGTGGTGGACGCCGAACGGCTGCAGCAGGTAGTTCAGCAGCCCGAACTGCGGGTCGAGCATCGGGCCCGCCCATACCAGCGCCGCGGCCACGGGCATGACCAGGAACGGGGTGATGATCAGCGTCCGGACCACGCTGCGGCCCAGGAACTTGCGGTCCAGCAGCACCGCGAACAGCACCCCGAGGATCATGGCCACGATCACCGCGGTGGCGGTCATCACCACCGAGCGCACGAGTGCGCCCCGGAAGGCGGGGTTGGTGAACACCGCCTTGTAATTGGCTACCCCGTTGAAGTGCGCGGGCGCGGGGGTGTTCCAGAAGTAGCTCTGGAAGCTGTACCACAGCGTCACCAGGAACGGGATCTGGGTCACCACGATCGTGTAGGTCAGCGCGGGCAGCAGCGGCAGCCGCAGCTGCCACCGCTCCCGGCGGCTGACCCTGCGCGGCTTGACCTCGACCTTGGGAGGTGGTGCCAGGTCTTCGATTACTGTCACGGGTACGTCCTTCGCATCAGATGACCACGGCCGTCGGCGGGGCCCCGGCCTCCGCGTACCGGGGCCCCGCCAGGTCGGCGGCTAACCGGAGCCGGACAGCTGCGCCGCGGTGTACTGGGACGCGGCGGACTGACCTGACTGCAGCGCCTGGCTCACGCTCTCCGTGCCGGCGATCGCCCCCGCGATATGCTGGGCGACCGTCAGGCCCAGGCTCTCGAACTGCGGGATGACCACGTACTGGATGCCGGTGTACGGGACCGGGTGCAGGGTCGGGTGCTCCGGGTCGGTTGAGTTGATCGATTCCAGCGTGATGGCCGCGAACGGCTTGGCGGCGTTCTGGTAGTTCGGGTTGTTGTACAGCGAGGTCCTGGTGCCCGGCGGGACCGCGGACCAGCCGTACTTCTGCGCCACCAGCGTGTCGTACTGCTTCGAGGTCGCCCAGGACACGAACTTCCACGCGGCGCCGGAGTTAGGAGCGCCCTGCGGGATACCCAGCGCCCAGGTCCACAACCAGCCGGAGGACTTGGTCAGCTTTACCGGCGCCAGGGCGTACCCGGTCTGCTTGTACACGTCCGGGTACGTGGTCGCGATCGAGGTCGCAGCCACCGTCGCGTCGTACCACATCGCGCACTTGCCCTGCCCGTACAGCGTCAGCAGCTGGTTGAAGCTGTCGCTGGCCGCGCCGGGCTCGCCGTACTTGCGGACCAGGTTCACGTAGAAGTTGGCCGCCTCCACGAACGGCGGCGAGGTGAGCTGCGGCTTCCAGTTCATGTTGAACCACTGGCCGCCGAAGGTGTTGACCACCGTGTCCAGCGCCGCCATGTTGTCGCCCCACCCGGCCAGGCCGCGCAGGCAGATCCCCGCCACCTTGCCCGGCTGGTTGAGCTTGGCCGCGAAGCCCTGGATCTGGTCCCAGGTCGGATTGTGCGGCATGGTGAGCCCGGCCTGCTGGAACAGGGTCTTGTTGTAGAACATCATCGAGGACTCGCCGTAGAACGGCACCGCGTACAGGTCGCCCTTGTAGGACAGCGACTTGGCGATCGGCGGGAGCAGGTCGCCGGCGTCGTACGCCGCGTCGTTCGCGACGTACTGCTTGGACAGGTCGGTCAGCCAGCCGTTCTTGGCGAACAGCGGCGTCTCGTACGGGCCGATCATGACGACGTTGAACGCGTAGCTGTGCGTGCTGATGGCCCTCTCGATCGCGGCCCGCAGGTCACCCTCGGTGTAGGTGGCGAACTTGACCTTGATGCCGGGGTACTGCTTCTCGAAATTGGATTTGGTCAGCGGGATCATCTGGTCGGTGATCAGCGGGTTGGACACCACCGCCACGGTCACCGTGCCTGAATTGCTGTTGGTACTGCCGCCTGAGCCGCCGCTGGAACAGGCGGCCAGCGCCGCCAGGGCGGCTACGCAGCCCACGGCCCCGAGCGCGCGGAGCCTGGATCGGGGATAGCGCATATACGAACCTCCGCAACCATGAGGATGTTGTGACGGGGCGGGACCGCTGAGGATCCCTGGCGGGCCTCCTACGCTGCCGTTTACTGCACGCCTTGTTATGCTCGTTTGAGCGGTCATGCGCTCAGATGAACCACTTGATCCACACAGTGATCCCGTTTCTAGGCAAAGTCAAGAAAAGCTGCGAATATGAGATCTGGGCGCTCAAATGAGCAGCCAGCCTCGGATGAGCAGCTCGGCACGACTGGAGGAGCTCATGGCCGGCTTGTCGGCGGATCGGCCGTCCGAAGTTGTCCTGGCTGCCCGGGTGGCAAGGCAGTTCTACCTCGAGGGCGTCTCCAAGGTGGACATCGCCGATCGGCTGGGCATCAGCCGGTTCCGGGTCGCCCGCCTGCTCGACTCGGCGCGCGACGCGGGGATGGTGCGCATCGAGATCGGCCTGCCCGGCGGAAGCCTGGACGCGGGCCTGTCGGCCGAACTGTGCTCGGCCTTCGGCCTCGAGCACGCGTTCGTGTTCAACTTCCCCGACGACGACGAGCAGGCGCTGCGGCACCGGCTCGGCGAGGCCGCAGGCCAGGCGCTGATGGACCTCATCACGCCGGGCGACGTCCTCGGCATGTCCTGGTCGCGCACGCTGAGCGGGCTGGCGGCCTCGCTCACCCAGATCCCGCCGTGCCCGATCGTCCAGCTGACCGGGGCGGTGCCGCCGCCGGACGGCCGGGACCTGCTCGACCTGGTCCGCAGCGTGGCCCGGGTGGGCGGGGGCCCGGCGCACGTCTTCTACGCCCCGATGATCCTGGACGACGCGCAGACGGCCGCGGCGATCCGCCGCCAGGGTGACATTGCCGATGCCTTCGCCCTGCTGCCCTCGGTCACCATCGCGGTGGTGGCCCTCGGGGCCTGGGCGCCCGGGCTGTCGACCATATATGACGCGGTCACGCCGGGCGAGCGCGACGCCCTGGCCGCGCTGGGGGTGCGCGCCGAACTGGCCGGGGTGTTCGTAGGCGCAGACGGCAGGCCCGTGGCGACGCCGCTCGACAGCCGCATGATCGTCACGCCCGGCCCGGTGCTGGAGCGGATCCCGTTCGTCCTTTCGGTCGCCTACGGCGTCGCCAAGAGCCCCGCGGTATGCGCCGCGATCCGAGGGAGGCTAGTCCATGGCCTTGTCACCCACGCGAGTCTCGCGAGAGCTCTGCTTGCCCCCGGGGGATGACCCCCCGGGGACCCCCCGCACGGGGGGGCTGCCCGCCCCCCCGTTCCCCCCCGGGGGGGCCTACAGCCCCCATGCGCTGGTGGGCGGAACCGCCAACCGGGGGCTGGTGATCCGAGTCGGCTGCACCGTCGTGCGGCCGGCCGCGCCCTGCCGGCGCGCGACCCACGCCCTGCTCCGCCACCTGGCCGAGGCCGGCTTCGACGGCGCCCCCCGCGTCCTGGTCGCCGGCCCGATCACCGAGACGCTCACCTACATCGACGGCCACGCGGCGGTCCCGCCGCTGGCCGAGGACACCCTCACCGACTCGGCCCTGGTGAGCGTGGCCGACCTGGTGCGCCGCTATCACCTGGCCGCGGCGTCCTTCGATCCATCGGGGTACCAGTGGCCCCGGCCGATCCCGGTCCGGTTCCGCACCGGCCTGGTCAGCCACAACGACGTCCACCCGGCCAACCTGGTGTTCCGCGACGGTCGGGCGATCGCGCTGATCGACTTCGACCTAGCCGGACCCGGCAGCGCCATCTGGGACTTCGCCGCGGCCGCGCGCTACTGGGCGCCGCTGCAAGACGAGCAGGACATCACCGACAGCCGGCAGGGCCGTGCGCTCGAGCGGTTCCGTATCTTCCTGCACGCCAGCGGGCTGCGCCGCGCCGACCGCCGTCAGGTGGCCGAGGCGGTCGTGGCCAACCACGACTGGACCTACGCCATCGTCACCGAGGCGGCCGCGGCGGGCCACCGGGGTTTCGCGGATCACTGGCGCATGGTGGCCGAGCAGGCCACCCGGGCCCGGCGCTGGTGCCAGCGGCATCAGCGTGACCTGATCGCCGCCGCGCGATGACCCGGGCGGGAACCGTAGAGTGCACCGCATGATAACTGTCGCGGGCGAGGCGCTGATCGACATGATCGTCGACGCGGCCGGTCACGTCGATCCCCGGCTGGGCGGCGCCGGGTTCAACACCACGCGCGCGGTGGCCCGGCTCGGGCAGTCGGCGGCCTATTTCGGCCGGCTCTCCGGCGACCGGTTCGGCCAGCTGCTGCGGGCCGACCTGGAACGCCACGGTGCGCGGATCGTGGTGGGCGCCCCGTCCGTGGTGCCGACCACGCTGGCGCTGGTGGATCTGGACCCGGCCGGCGTGCCCAGCTATCACTTCTACCTGGGCGGCACCTCGGCGGCCGCGGTCGGTCCGGCCGACGCGGTGCTGCCCGCGGATACCAAGGCCCTGCAGGTCGGCGCGCTCGGCCTGGTCATGGAGCCGGTCGGGACCAGCACCGAACGCATGGCGATCAGCGCGCCCGACGGCGTCACGGTCATGCTGGATCCGAACATCCGCCCGAGGGCCATCGCCTCCCGGCAGGACCACCTGGACCGGCTCAACCGCATCATGGACCGGGCGGACATCGTCAAGACGAGCACCGAGGATCTCGCCTACCTGTTCCCTGGCCAGGACGCGGCGGACGCCGCTGCTCGGCTGCTGGACCGGGGGCCGGCCTGCGTGGTCGTCACCGACGGCGCGGCGCCGGTGCGGGCGTTCGCCGGCGGGAAGGAGATCCGGGCGGACGTCCCGGCCGCCCCGGTCGTGGACACCGTGGGCGCCGGGGACGCGTTCGGCGGCGCCTTCCTTACCTGGTGGATCGGCAACGGCCTGAGCCGGTCCGACCTGGGCGACCCGGAGGCGGTGCGCGGCGCGACGCAGGCGGCGATCCTTGCCTCGGTGGTGACGTGCACTCGCCGGGGCGCCGAACCCCCGTGGGCCTACGAGCTGGCCGGATATGACGGCTGGCGGTGGCTGTCCCCCGGAGACCCGCCTGGTTGACTGGGCCGGTCTGGCCGCGGTGTTCCGGACCGGGCCCTAATGCCGCAGCAGGATGCCCTGGATGAACGCGGCCTGGCCGACGTGCTGCGCGCAGTCGTCGATCACGCTGACCAGCCGCACGCCCAGCGTCACCGGCGGGTCCCAGCCCTCGTCCACGATCCGGTCCAGGTCCGGATCCGTGATGCCGGAGACCAGCCGGACGGTCTGCTCGTGCACCGCGTCGTGGTAACCCGTGAGCAGGTCCGCGGACGGGACCGTGACCCGCACGACCTGCTCGGAGGTGTGCCCGTACCCGGTGTCGTACGGCTCGAGCGGCAGCTCGAACCGCTTGCCGTACTCGGTCCACACCTGCGGCACCCCGAACGCGTCCGCCACGTGATCGTCCTGCACCCGGGTCAGGTGCCACACGAGCCAGGCGATCGAGTTCGCGTCCGGCCCGAGGCGCTCCGCCAGCTGGCTGCTGGTCAGCCCCCGCACCACCTCGTGCACGGTTTCCTGGACGCGGCCGAAGGCGTCCACCAGGATCTCCGCACTCGTCATCTGTAACCCCTTTCGATCAAAGACCGAATTTAGCCGAACGGGCCGGGTGACACGCCGCCGCACCTGGTCTCGCGCCCGCCGGGTCGTCGCTGACAGTGGTGCGAGGTACCGTTCCGGGGTGCCCCCAGCTACGCCAGACGTCGTCGAACTGCTCGCCGCCGCCGTCCGCGATATCGGCGGTGCCGAGCGTCCCGGCCAGGTCGCGATGGCCGAGGCGGTGCGCCATGCCATCGAAACCGGCGAGCACCTAGCCGTCCAGGCCGGCACCGGCACCGGCAAGTCGCTGGCCTATCTCGTCCCGGCGGTGCGGCACGCGGTCGCCACGAGCAGCACGATCGTGGTGGTCGCCACGGCCACCATCGCGCTGCAACGCCAGCTGATCGACCGTGACCTGCCCCGCCTGGTCACGGCGCTCAAGCCGCTGCTCGACCGTGAACCCGTCTTCGCCATCCTGAAGGGCAGGCGCAACTACCTGTGCCTGTACCGGCAGAAGGGCGGCGTGGCCGACGACCCGCAGGACGTCCTGTTCGACCCGGCTGATACTGGCCCCGCCTCGCCATTGGGACGGCAGGTCAAGCGGCTGCACGAGTGGGCCGACCAGACGACCACCGGTGACCGGGACGAACTGGTGCCCGGGGTGCCCGAGGCCGCCTGGCGCCAGGTCTCGGTGAGCGCGCAGGAGTGCATCGGCGCGCAACGCTGCCCGTTCGGCTCCCGCTGTTTCGCCGAGAAGGCCAGGGACGCGGCGGCCCGCGCGGACATCGTGGTGACCAACCACGCGCTGCTGGCCATCGACGCGACGTCCGAGATCGACGTGCTGCCCGATCACGATGTGGTGATCATCGACGAGGCCCACGACCTGGTGGATCGGGTCACCTCGGCCACCACCGGGGAGCTGTCCGGGCCGGCGGTGGACACGGCCGCCCGCCGCGCCGGGCGGCTGACCGAGTCCGCCGCGATGGAAGGCAGCGCTCTGCCCATTTCCGGCGCGGTGGCCGACCGGCTGCGCGAGGCCGCCGCCGCGCTCGCCATCGACCTCGGCGACGCGCCCGCGGGCCGGCTGGACGAGCTGTCCGGCACGCTGGCCGCCACCTTGACCTCGGTGCAGGACGCGGCCGGAGCGTGCCTGGAGGCGATCCAGGCCAGCGCGGCCACCGAGGACGAGGACCCGCAGAAGATGGCGGTGGCCCGGGTGACGCTCGCCTCGCTGGACGACCTGCAGCGCACCGCCAGCCGGATCCTGGACGCGTTCGGCGAACAGATCACCGAACGGGCCGAGGTGGTCTGGCTGGACCGGCCGTTCGCCGAGGATGCCCGCCGTCCGCCGACGCTGCGGGTGGCGCCGCTCGAGGTCGGCCGGGTGCTGCGGAACCGGCTGTTCGCCCAGCGCACGGTGGCGCTGACCTCGGCCACGCTCGCCCTCGGCGGCTCGTTCGCTCCCCTGGCCATCCAGTGGGGGCTCAATAATCCCCGGGGGGACGATCCCCCCGCGAGCCCGGACCACCTCGCGTGGAAGGGCCTCGACGTCGGCTCGCCGTTCGACCACCCGCGCAGCGGCATCCTGTACGTGGCCAGGCACCTGCCGCCGCCGGGCCGGGACCAGCTGCCCGAGGCGTACCTGACCGAACTCGAGGAGCTCATCGCCGCGGCCGGAGGCCGCACTCTCGGCCTGTTCTCCTCCATGCGGGCGGCCAAGGAGGCGGCCGGGGCGCTGCGTGAGCGGATCAGCCAGCCGCTGCTCTGCCAGGGCGACGACCTTACCGCCCAGCTGGTCAGGCAGTTCGCGGAGGACGAGCCGACCTGCCTGTTCGGCACGCTGTCGCTGTGGCAGGGCGTGGACGTCCCGGGCAACTCGCTGCAGCTGGTCGTCATCGACCGGATCCCGTTCCCGCGGCCGGACGACCCGCTCGCCTCGGCCCGGCAGCGCGCGGTGGCCGCCCACGGCGGCAACGGGTTCATGACCGTCGCGGCGTCCCACGCCGCCCTGCTGCTGGCCCAGGGCGCGGGCCGGCTGCTGCGGACGATGACCGACCGCGGGGTGGTGGCGGTCCTTGACCCGCGGCTGGTGACCGCGCGCTACGGCGACTTCCTCCGCGCCTCGCTGCCCCCGTTCTGGACCACCACCGACCCTTCCCTGGTGCGCGCCGCGCTGCGGCGGCTGGCCGCCGCCTCGTCGGCCGCTTCGTCCGCTGACGCCGCAGCTCAGGCCTGAACCTGTAGCTCGCCTTACGGGCTGGTTACTGAGGGCGAGCCGATACGGGTGAAACCTGGGATGCTGGGTAACATTTTGGGAACTACTGACACCGAAGATCCGTTCTGCAAGGGACTGGCCTACCCAGTCGCAGCGGGAGGTTACGCATGCGGAGCCAGCCGCGGAGCGGCAAGCGGCGGCACGTGCTCCGCTGGGTTGCCGTCGCGGCGGTCGTCGTCGTGGCCGCGGGCACGCTGGGCGCCTACCTGAAGTACCGCGCCGTCTACGACAGCATCACCCGGGTGACGGTGCCGTCCACCGCGCTCGGCCACCGCCCGCCGGTCTACAGTGCGAACTCGGAGAACATCCTGGTCTACGGGGACGACACCCGGGCCGGCCTGACCCCGCACCAGCAGTTCGTCCTGCACGCCGGCCACGACCAGACCAACAACACCGACACGATCATGCTGCTGCACATCTCGCCTGGGCATCACGGGGTCACGGCGGTCAGCATCCCTCGCGACACCATGGTGCCGGAGTACGAGTGCGACAGCGGCCCCGGCTACACCGGCCAGCAGGCCAACCCGGCCGGCGCCGTGCAGGTCAACTCGCTGCTCCAGATCGGCGGGCCGACCTGCCTGTGGAAGACGGTCGAGCAGATGACCGGCGTCCGCATCGACCACTTCATCGGCATCGGCTTGCTCGGCTTCGTCAAGGTCGTCAACGACCTCGGCGGCGTCAACGTCTGCGTGCCGTTCACCGTTAATGACCAGGTGTCCGGCCTGAACCTCAAGTCGGGCGAGCAGCACATCACCGGTATCCAGGCGCTGGCCTTCTGGCGGACCCGCGAGGACATCGGCGACGGCTCCGACCTGCAGCGAATCCAGCGGGACCAGTTCATGTCCGCCCAGGTCGTCAAGGGCGTGCTGCACAGCGGGCTGCTGTCCAACCCGATCAGGCTGCTGAGAATCGTCAGCGACGCGGCCGCGTCGATGACCACGGACGCTGGCATGACGGTGTCGGACCTGGTGCAGATCGGGCAGAGCTTCCGCAGCCTGTCCGGCCAGAACGTCCAGTTCATCACGATGCCGAACGAGCCGTGGCAGGGGAACGCCAACCGGGTTCAGCCCATGCAGCCGCAGGCCGGTGAGGTGTTCGGCGCCATCGCCAGGGACAAGACGGTGCCGAAGGTCTCGACCACGCCGGCGGCTTCCTCCACCGGCGGCGCCCAGGTGCTCACCACCAGCCCGGGCAACGTCAACGTCGAGGTGCTGAACGGTTCCGGGGTCACGCGCGTCGCCAGCCAGGCGGCCGCCGGGCTGACCAGCCGCGGCTTCAACGTGACCGGTACCGGCGACGCGCCGAACTTCACCTACATCAAGTCGGTCGTCGAGTACTCCACGGCCGCCGACATGCCCGCGGTGAATACGCTCATGAAGCAGCTCACCAACGCCACCTCGCGGCAGGTGTCCAGCCTCACCCCGGGCACGGTCGACCTGATCCTCGGCTCCGACTTCACCGGTCTGGCGCCGCAGACGACCGCCTCGCCCAAGGCGACCGCCACACAAGCCACCGGGTCCCCGCGGGCGCCCGCGGGCGCGGGCCCGTCCGCCTCGGCGTCCGCGTCCGGGGTGGCCGGCCTGGCCCAGTCCAACGGCGGGATCACCGCCGCCGCGGCGTGCACCGCCGACGGCTCCGCCTTCTCCGGCCCGCTCAGTCCTTAATTCACTGGCCCTAATTCACTGGCCCTGGGCGGAATGGCGTTCACGTCCCTGACCGCGTCGGGCAGCCTGCGCATGCTGGTGATCCGCCGGTCCGCGAGCTTGGCGGGGTGCCCGGTGAGGTCCCGGTCCACCCACACGCAGCGCAGCCCCATCCGGGCCGCGGGCAAGATATCGAGCACCCAGCTGTTGGCCACGTGGATCCAGTCCGCCCTGGCCACGCCGGCCTTCTCGGCGAACCTCCTGAAGTGCCCGAGGTCCGGCTTGTAGCTGCGCACTTCCTCCGCGGTGACCCACTCATCGAACGCCACGGGCAGCCGGCTCCTGGTGGTGGCGAACAGGTCCTCGTCGCAGTTGGTCAGGAACGCCAGCCGCCAGCCGCGCTCCCGCAGCGTGGCCAGGGCCGGCCCGGCGTCGTCGAACACCGGGATGTCCGGCCAGGCCCGGACGAACGCCTCCTCGCCGCCGCGTGGCAGCCGCACCCGTTCCCGTTCCGCAGCCCGGGCCAGCCCGGCGGTGAGCACCTCCCGGTAGGACCGCCACTGCGGGTCGGCCTCGATCTCCAGCTCGGCCTGGTGGTAGGCGGTCAGCAGCCGCCCGGCGATCGCCCCGGATACCCCGGCGAGACCCGCCAGCGCACCGCCCATGCCGCTGTTCCAGTCCGCGACCGTCCCGTAGCAGTCGAACGTCAGCCACTTGTCCGCCATCGCTAACCTCCGTAAGCTAGCCCACCCCCAGCATCCCACCCCTCACCCTCATCAAACCCGCCCCACTCTCCCCAAATCCCGCCATCTCACCCGCAGCCCTTCACTGCCCGGGCCGCACCCGCCCACGCGCCCGCCACGTGTGACGGCTGCTTCCTACCCGCACGCAAACGCCCGTCCCGGGAGCAGCGGCGCAGCGTGATTTCATGGGGAGTAGCAAGGAGGCTCTGATGACCGACGTCGACGCACGCCCGCAGCAGGCCAGCCGCCAGGACACGGGCGAGTACGCGTACCAGCGGGGGTTCGGGAACGAGTTCGCCAGCGAGGCCGTCGCCGGGGCGCTGCCCGCGGGCCGCAACTCGCCGCAGCGCGCCCCGCTCGGCCTGTTCGCCGAACAGCTCAGCGGGACCGCGTTCACCCAGCCGCGCGCGGTCAACCGGCGGACCTGGGTCTACCGGATCATGCCGTCGGCGGCGCACCCGAGGTTCGCCCGCATCGGCAACGGCACCTTGCGCGCCACCCCGTTCGACGAGATCGAGCCGGACCCGAACCGGCTCCGCTGGAACGCGCTGCCCGCCCCCGACGCCGGCACCGACTTCGTCGACGGGCTCTACACCATGGCCGGCAACGGCGACCTGCGGACGCGCAACGGAATAGCCGTGCACGTATACGCCGCGAACCGCTCGATGACCGACCGGTACTTCGTCGACTCCGACGGCGAGCTGCTCTTCGTGCCCGAACGCGGCTCGATCACGCTGCGCACCGAGCTCGGGCCGCTGGCGGTGGCGCCCGGCGAGATCGCGGTGGTACCGCGCGGGATCAGGTTCGCGGTGGAACTGCCGGACGGCGATCAGGGAGGCGATCAGGGGCCAGCCCGCGGCTACCTGTGCGAGAACTTCGGCGCCGCGTTCACCCTGCCCGAACGCGGCCCGATCGGGGCCAACGGCCTGGCCAACGAGCGCGACTTCCTGGCCCCGTCAGCGGCCTACCAGGACCGGGCCGGGACCGTGCAGGTGGTGCAGAAGTTCGGCGGGAACCTGTGGGCCGCCGACTACGACCACTCACCGCTCGACGTCGTGGGCTGGCACGGGAACTACGCGCCGTACAAGTACGACACGGCCAGCTTCATGGTGATCGGCACGATCAGCTTCGACCACCCGGACCCGTCCATCTTCACCGTGCTCACCTCGCCGAGCGAGCTGCCCGGCCTGGCCAACGCGGATTTCGTGATCTTCCCGCCGCGCTGGCTGGTGGGCGAGGACACCTTCCGGCCGCCCTGGTACCACCGCAACATCATGTCCGAGTTCATGGGCCTAGTCCGCGGCGTCTACGACGCCAAGGCCGAAGGGTTCGAGCCCGGCGGATCGAGCCTGCACAACACCTTCGCCTCGCACGGGCCGGACGCCGAGACCTACCAGCGGGCCAGCACGGCCGAGCTGCGGCCGCAGAAGATCGACGACACGCTGGCGTTCATGTTCGAGAGCCGCTGGATGCTCGTGCCGACCCGGCAGGCCATGGAGGCGGCCCACCGCCAGCACGACTATGACGCCGTGTGGGCCGGCCTGACCCGGTCCTTCCGCGGCTAGCCTGGAAGGCGCCATGTACATTCCCGCCCACTTCGCCGCCGATGACGCCGCCGTGCACGAACTGCTGACCAGGCACGGTGCCGCCGACCTGATCACGCTCACCGCGGACGGCCTGCTCGCCACCATGCTCCCGTTCGCGTACGAGCCGGCCGCGGGTCAGCGCGGCGTCCTCTACGGGCATGTCGCCCGCAACAACGACCAGTGGCGCAAGCCCGCCCAGGGCGAGTCGCTGGCCATCGTCCGCGGCCCGGACGCCTACGTGTCCCCGTCCTGGTACGCGGCCAAGGCCGAGCACGGCCGGGTCGTCCCGACCTGGAACTACGTCACGGCGCACGTCTACGGCCGGCTGGTCGTGCACGACGATCCGGCCTGGGTCGAGGACGTCGTCCGGCGGCTGACGGCCAAGCACGAGGCGGCGCGGCGGCAAAGCCCGGGCCAGGCGCCGGAGTGGTCGGTGGACGACGCGCCGCGCAGGTTCATCGAGGGCCAGCTCCGCGCCATCGTCGGCCTGGAACTGCAGATCACCCGGATCGAGGCCAAGGCCAAGCTGAGCCAGAACCGCCCGGTGACCGACATCCCGGGCATCGTGGCCGGCCTAACCGCGCGAGGCGACGACCGCAGCGCGCAAGCTGTCGAGCAGGCCCGTTCGGGATCCTAGAGACCGGCTACGGCGGGGATGACGTCCGCGGCGATCACCTCGAGCGGGGTGACCTGCCAGACGTTGGCCACCGCGCCGATCGCGACCTCGAAGCCGAGCTCGGCCAGCCGGCCGAGCCGGTCGATCATCTCGCCGGTCTTCTCGCCCTTGTCCCCGACATCGAAGATGAAGTAGCAGGTCTTGGTGATCGCGTCGTAGTCGCGGCCCTCGGCCTCGCAGTGCGCACGCAGCACGTCCAGCTTGCGCGCCAGGTCCGGGCTGGGGAACAGGTTGCACGCGTCGGCGTACCTGGCCACCAGGCGCAGCGTCTTCTTCTCCCCGCCGCCGCCGATCATGATCGGGGGATGCGGCCTGGTCAGGGCCTGCGGCGAGTTCAGCAGCCGGTCCAGCTGGTAGTGCCTGCCCTGGTAGGGACTCTCGTCGCCGCGCCACATCTGCAGGCAGATCTGCAGGGTCTCCTCCAGCCGCTCGAACCGCTCGGCGACCGGCGGGAACGAGATGCCGAGCCCGCGCGACTCCTCCTCGTTCCAGGCCGCGCCGATGCCGAGCCAGGCCCGGCCGCCGGACAGCACGTCCAGCGTGGTGACGATCTTGGCCAGGACGCCCGGGTAGCGGTAGACCGCCCCGGTGACCAGGGTGAGGAGCTTGACCCGCGTTGTGCACGCGGCCAGGTAGCCGAGCGTGGTGTAGGCCTCGAGCATCTCGCGCTCGGCCGGCCCGACCCCGCGGATCTGGAAGAAGTGGTCCATCAGCGCGATGAACTCGAAGCCGCCCTCGTCCGCGGTGCGGGCGACCGTGGCCAGGTCCGCGCCGAGCCGCGGCGGGCCGTCCGGCGTGGTGAAGTCCGGGATCTGCAGGCCAATCTTCACAAGCGTTACCTCCCGGGCTCACCTTCTCATGACGCCGGCGCCCGGTAACGCTCGTAGAGGGATTTCAGTGACCGCAGGAATGCCTCGCGATCGCCGGTCGGCAGGGTGGCGAGAACCTCCTCCTCGCTGCGCCGGATCGCGGCCTCTACGGACCGCCGCAGCCGGTCACCCGCCGGGGTGAGCGAGAGAAGGTGCACGCGCCGGTCGGCGGCATCGGGCTGGCGTTTGATCAGCTCGCGTTGCTGCAGGTCGTCCAGTACGCCGATGATGCGGCTCTTGTCCGCGTTGATGGCCTGCGCCAGCGCCGCCTGGGTCCGCACCGGCTGCTCGGCCAGCGCGGTCAGCACGACGTAGCCCCACATCGAGATGTCGTGCGCCAGCAAGGCCGGCTCCTCGCGCGCGACCAGCGCCCGGGCCAGGGGCACGAACATCGCCGCCAAGTCGCGTCGGTCGTCGGGGAACGCAGTCATCGTGGCGGAATGATAGCAGTCACCGATAATAAGTTGGAACTAATAATAAGCTTATACATATAATATGCATAGGAGGTGCGTTTCAAAGACGGCTGAGAGCATGACCGGCCACGACATCGTGGACCTGGATGCCCGGGTGGTCCGGGCGACCATGCGGTTACCGTAGGGCCATGCGCGCGGAACAAGCGGACGTGGTCATCATCGGCGCCGGGCTGGCCGGGTCGGCCGCGGCGCGGGCCCTGGCCAGCCGGGGACGTTCGGTGGTGCTGCTGGAGGCGTTCCAGCCCGGGCACCGGCACGGCAGCTCGCACGGCAGCGCCCGGATCTTCCGGCGCGCCTACCCCGACCCGCTCTACGTGCGGCTGACCGGGCAGGCCCAGGTGCTGTGGCGCCAGCTGGCCGACGAGGCGGGCGAGGAGCTCGTGACTAACACGGGCGCGATCGACTACGGGCCGGCCCGCATCCAGGAGAAGATGTACGAGATCCTGACCGGGTTCGGCGTGCCCGCGGAGCTGATACCCGCCGACGCGGCGGCCGAACGATGGCCTGGCCTATCGTTCGGCCCGGACCCGGTCATGTTCCATCCGGACGGCGGGGTGATCGATCCGGAGCGCGCGATGGCCGCGATGCGCGCTATCGCCGCCGCGCGCGGCGCGCAGGTCTGCTACGGCGAGCCGGTCCTGCGCGTGGAGGCCAGCGCCGAGGGTGCCGCCGTGCACACGGCGGACCAGTCGTGGCGCGCGCCGGTGGTGGTGGTCGCCGCCGGGGCGTGGCTGGAGCCGCTGCTCGGCGGGCAGGTGCCGCTGCCGCCGCTGGTCGTGACCCAGGAGGAGGCCTTCCATTTCGCCCAGCGGCCCCCGGCCGGGGCCTGGCCCGCGTTCATCTACTACGGCGATGGCGTCATGTACGGCCTGCCTGCCGGACGGGACGGCGAGGTGCCGGGCGCGGTCAAGGTCGGCACGCACCACGGCGGCGGCGAGGTCACTACCGGGGATGACCGTGACGGGATCGTCCGCCCGGAGGCCAGGGAGCGGGCTATCGGTTTCGTCCGGGACTGGCTGCCCGGCCTGGACCCGGCGCCGGCCGGCGAAGTGACCTGCCTGTACACCTCGACCGCGAACGAGGATTTCATCCTGGACCGGCACGGCCCCTTCGTGGTCTGCTCGCCATGCTCGGGGCACGGCGCCAAGTTCGCGCCGCTGGCCGGGGAGATCGTCGCCGGCCTGGCCTGCGGTGGTACGTCGCCCGAGCGCCGCTTCACCCTCGCGGCCCACCTCGGCTAGGTGCCGCACCCAGGCGGGTCAGGCGCCGCGGCCGGCCACGCCGGCTGACCCGCCCGGTCCGCGGAACCCTGTATCACCCCTGTATCACCGGGCCCGGGGCGCTCTCTGGTTCGGCGACGCCGCCGCCCGGCTGGCTCCGGGGAGTTTCAGGAGTGAACCGAAATGGTTGCCGATCTGCTGAGATATATCCGTGGCAGGGGATTCGCCCTTAGTCTTCTTGGCAGCGGGTTGCCTCGCCGCCTGGAGACCTCATGATGCCCTTCCGCCTCGCCAGGAGGCGCCATCCGGCTGCCGTCCCCGGACAGTCGGCGACGCGTCGCGCCCGGACGGCCGCCTCCCGCGGGCGGTGGCTGACGACAGTCGCGGGAACGTGCCTGGCCGCCGTGCTGGCCGGCTGGCCAGCCATGCTGGCCGGGCAGGGCCCGCCGCCTGGCACGGCGGCGGGCAGCGGAGGGCCGGCCGCATCCGCGGTCCTGACCGCCGTGCGGGAACCGCAGGCCCAGATCCTGAACCCGGGCCCGCCCACCGGGCTGACCGCCACCGCGGGCAACGGCCGGGTGACCTTGTCCTGGAGCCCGCCCGCCTCCAACGGCGGCGCGGCTATCATCGGCTACGACGTCTACATGGGCACAAGTTCCCACGGCGAGTCGAGAAGCCCGGTCAACGGCGGCCTGATTGGCGGCACCAGCTACACGGTGAGCGGCCTGACCAACGGGACCACGTATTACTTCACGGCCGACGCGGTGAACGACGCCAACCTGCACAGTGTGGTCTCGGCCGAGGCCTCGGCCACCCCGGCCGCCCCGGTCACCGCGCCGGGCGCGCCCCGCGGGCTGACCGCGGCCGCAGGCGACGCCCAGGTGAGCCTGTCGTGGCAGGCACCAAGCTCCAATGGCGGCGCGACGATCACCGGCTACCGCGTCTACCAGGGCACGAGCAAGAAACCGGTGGCCAGCGTCACCGGCACCGGCACGACCGTGAAAAACCTGACCAACGGGACCGCCTACTCCTTCAAGGTGACCGCGGTCAACAAGGCCGGCGAGGGTCCCGCCTCGGGTGCGGCATCCGGCACCCCGACGGCCAAGGTCACGAAACCCGGACTGCCGAACGGGCTGACCGCGAGCCCCGGCGACGGGAAGGTCACGCTGTCCTGGAAGGCGCCGGGGTCCGACGGAGGCACCGGAATCAGCGGCTACGAGATCTACCGGGGAACCAGTCCCGGCGGGGAATCCGGCACGCCGGTCAACGCGAGCCTGGTCGCTGGCACTAGTTTCACGGTGGCCGGCCTGACCAACGGCACCAGGTACTACTTCACCGTGGCCGCGGTCAACAAGGCGAAGCTCCAGAGCGCCAAATCGGGCGAGGCGTCGGCCACCCCGGCGGCCGGTGCCTCGGCAAGCGCATCGGCGTCGGGGAGCGCGTCGGCGACCGGGCCAGCCACGGCGTCACCGTCCGGCGGAGCCACGGCCACGGCGACCGGCACGCCGGGCGCACCGACCGGCCTGACCGCGACGCCGGGCAACGGCGAGGTGGGCCTGTCCTGGACCGCGCCCGCCTCGGCCGGCGGCGCGCCGCCGGCCAGCTATCACGTCTACCAGGGAACCAGCCCCGGCTTCACCCTGGGCACCCCGGTCACCAGCACCAGCGACACGCATGCCACGGTGACCGGCCTGACCAACGGGACCACCTACTACTTCGTAGTCACCGCGGTCGACGGCAGCGGCACGGTAAGCGGCACGTCCGGCGAGGCGTCCGCCCGGCCCCTCGCGACAGCGGTCCTGGCCTCGGCGACGACGACCGTCCCCAAGCCGGTCATCGTCTCGCTGGCCGCCGTCGCCGCCGTGGCCATCGCCGCGGCCGGGGCCCTGACCGCGCGGCGGCTGCGCAAGCGCCCGCGGAAGCGGCCGCCGGCCGCGCCTCCGGCGGATGTGCGGGCCGTGCCCGAGATGGGACCGCCCAGCCCGGTGAACCTGCATGAGATCACCTCCCATGTGAGCGCCGCCGAGAACGCCTCCCATGCGGTCTTCCTGCCGGAGACGTACGTGGTACGCCTCGAGCCCCTCCCGGCCGCCATCATCACGACGCTCGAGGAGATCTCCATATGACGACCCCAGGGCCGGATGGCGTGATCACAGCCGCCGATCTGCTCTTCGGCTCGACCGAGGGTGCTCATGAGGCGCTGACCAGACACGTCATGTCCGCGGGCCGGACCACGGCCCGGGCCTTCGAGCGGCTGCCGCGGGTGACCAGGGAAGCCGCCGTCCGCGAGGCGGCGGCCGTCGCGGTCGGCCTGCTGAAGGTCGACCTGATGGAGGTTCTCGTGTCCGGCTGGCGCGAGCACCGGGACATCTTCACGGCCGCCCGGCGCACGCTGGACATTCCGGGCAGTAAGGAACTGGTCGGCCTGGCCCCGCACCGGATCACCACCGTCCAGCAGCCCTCGGTCGGCATCCTGGTCGACAATCACCGGGTGCACACCCTCCAGCTCGGGTTGTCCATCTTCTTCGAGGTCACCGGGCTGGTGGCGGGAATCCACTCCGGGCGGCTGGCCGCGGTCCACGCCGGGCGCGGCGAGCTCGGCCTCGCCCTGACCATCCACGAGCTCGAGGTGCTGACCAAGCGATCGCACCTCGAGCTGCCCGGAGTCAAGTCCCTGCAGCGCGGCTTCAGGCTCCTGCCGGCCAGCGCATACCCGGATGAATCCCGTGGCCACCCGGGCGGCCAGTATCCCGGCGGCCACCCGTCGGACGCCGGCCTGCAGGCCGCCGCGCTGCCGGGCGCCGTGACGGCGGCCGCCCACTTCCCGGGCGTCGACCTGACGGACGGTAGCGCCCCGGCCGCCAACCTCAACGCCGCCGGGCCTGCATCCTGGTCAGACTCCGCCGACCTCGCTGACGCCGGGCAGACCCGGGCCCAACCAGTCCGCACCGCGCCGCCCGGCACAGAGCATCCGAGCAGCGCCGAGACGGACCACTCATCCGCCTCCTGGTGGGAGAAAACCCACACCCCACCCGGCCCCACCCGCACCTCCTAACCCATCCCTACCCCAACTGACCCCTCCCCCCGGGGCAGTTCCATGATCGTGAGCAGTTTGCGTGCAATAGCGCCCAAAACCGCTCACGATCATGGTGCGCGCTAGCGGGCCCGGGCTGGAATCCGCTCCTCGCCGCGTGCGGTCGGCACCTCGGCGGCACGGCGCCGGGCGGACAGGAACGAGCAGGCCGCGCCCGCGAACCCGCTCGCCGCGAGTGTCGCCGTGACCACGGCGAACGCGTAGGCCGGCCGGGCCGCCAGGGCGAAGTAGACGGTGCCGTAGGCCGCCACTCCGGTCACCGCGGCGACCTGAGCCGAGGTGTTGACTAGCCCGCTCAGGTCGGCGGCCTCGTCCGGCGGGACCGCGGCGGTGAGACGGCCAAGCAGCGAGCTGTACGCCATCCCGAGACCGAACCCGCCCGCGCCCAGCGCCACGATCAGGAACGGACCGGGCGCGCGCGCGGCGCTGACCGCGGCGAAGGCCGACGCCAGGATCAGCGACCCGAGCACCCCGCCGAACGGCGCCACCCGGGCCGGCAGCCGCCGGGTGACCGGGGCGGCGATCCCGAAGGCCGCGACCCACGACACCAGGACCAGGCCGGAGTAGGTGGCACTGCGGCCCAGGCCCTGCTGCAGGTACTGCGCGAGCACGAACAGCATCGCGAAGTAGGTGCTGGTCCGCGCGAGGTTCGCGGTCAGTTCCCAGGCCACGACGGGCCGGGCGAGCAGGCGCAGGTTGATTACCGGGTCGCCGCCCCGGGCCGTCAGCCGCCGCTCGAAGGCGGCGAAGCCGGCGAACGCGACGACGCTGGCCCCCAGGCAGGCCCAGGTCCAAGCGGGCCAGCCCTGCTCGCGGCCGAACGCCAGCGGGGTAACAAGCAGCGCCATCGCCGCGGTGAGCAGGCCCACTCCCGGCAGGTCCAGCCTGGCCTGCCCGCGGCTCTCCCGCGGCAGCAGCACCGCCGCGCCGGCCAGCGCCACGATGCCGACCGGCACGTTGATCCAGAAGATCGACCGCCAGCCCGTGCCGAACGCGTCCGCCGCGATGAGCGGCCCGCCGAGCGCCTGCCCGATGACGGCGCTGCCGGACATGGTCATGACCAGGACGCTGAGTGCCCGCGCCCGGGCCCGCCCGTCGAAGCTCACCTGGATCCCGGTGAGCACCTGCGGGACCATGACCGCGGCACAGGCGCCCTGCGCGATCCGCGCGCCGATGAGCGCCCCGGTTCCCGGCGCGAGGCTGCAGGCGAGCGAGGCAAGGGTGAACCCGGCCAGGCCGGCCAGGTACACGCGCCGGTATCCGGCGATGCGGCCGAGCCGGGCGCCGGTGATGATCAGCATCGCGAACGCGAGGACGTACCCGGACACGACGAACTCGAGCGCGCCGCCCGAGGCGTGCAGGTCCCGGTGAATGGACGGGGTGGCCACGTTGACGATCGCGATGTCGACGTTGGCCATGAACTGGCCGGCCACCAGCACGGCCAGCAGCCATCGCTGGCGCAGCCGTGTCGTCATGGGTCTCTCCCTTCTCAAGCGGCCGCTCAAGCGCTTCTAAGGCTGGCAGTGCAGGCACGGGCGGAAGCCGGAACGGCCCGCCGCGGCCAGGCTGGCGAACCCGCGGCGGTGCGCGGGCGTGATGCGCCGGGCGTTGCGGCACGACGGGAAACACACGACCCCCGTCGTGTCGCTGGCCAGGTAGCGCGTTCCCGCCGCGGCCAGGTCGCGGACCTCGTCCAGGTTGGCGCCCTCGTGCCGGAGCAGCGCCTCCTTGCGGGGGGTGCCGAACACGTAGCCGCCGGCCACCCCGTCCGCCTGGACGATCCGGTGACAGGGGATCAGCAGCGGTACCGGGTTGGCCGCGAGCGCGCTGGCCGCCGCCCGGACGGCCCGCGGCCGTCCGGCCTGCCGCGCGATCCACCCGTAGGGGCGGGTCTCGCCGCGCGGGATGGTCATCGCGACCGCGAGCACAGACGCGGCGAACGGGGTAAGGTCACGCAGGTCGAGGGGGACGCGGCCGGCCCGGCCGGTACGCAGCGCGGTCAGCAGCCCGGCCGGCGGCCGGGACGCCGGGAGCAGCGGGCGGCCGAACCGGGCCCGGAAGAGGCCCGCGAACTCCTCCGCCGTGCCGGCCGTCCTGAGGTAGGCCACGCCCAGGTCGGTCGTTGCGACGTAGACGTCACCGGCCGGGCCGGGCACGCGCGTCCAGCGGGCGGCCACCTTGTCGAGCAGGCGGCCGGGAGCCGGGACGGCCATCGCGGCCAGTCCGGCCAGCAGAGGGTCGTGATCGGAAGTCATGACACCTTCACCCCTTCGGTGTTCAGGGCGCGATCGTCCGGGCGGACCCGGGCGGCCTTGAGCTCACGTAGGCGTCGCAGGCCGCGGGATACGTGGGACTTCGCGGTGCCCGGCGGGCAGTCGAGCACGCTCGCGACCTCCGCGATCGGCAGGTCGGCCACGTGCCGCAGCACCACGGCGATGCGCTGGCGGTCCGGGAGCAGGTCCAGCAGCGCGGCCAGCTCGCGGGAGGTCTCGTGCCGCTCCGCCTGCGCCTCGACGCTGGCGCCGCGGGCCTCCGGCTCGGGCGGTTCGGCGTCCAGTACCTCCCGCGGCTGCCGGGCCGCGGTCCGCACCTGGTTCCGCCAGGCATTCAGCAGGATCGTGAGCAGCCACGGTCTGGTCCGCAGGGCCGCGATCCGCTCCCGGTCGTAGCCGGAAAGCGCACGGAAGGCGCGCAGGAACGCCGTGGCCGTGAGATCCTCGGCGTCCGCCCACCGCCCGCAGATCCGCAGCGCCGTGCTGAACAGCACGTTCTGGTGCGCCTCGAAGAGGGCGGCGAAGCCCGCGTCGAGGTCGGCCGCCAGTTCCGCCGCGATGCGATCGGGTCCGGTCGCTGTCTGGTTCACATCTAGGTAAACACCGCAACGGCCGGTCCGGTTGCGGGCGGAAGCTCACCCGGCGGATATGGGGTGTTTACGGCGAGCCTGCTTGCCGGCGCCCTGTCAAGGCCCTAGAGTCCAAAGCCAGGTTCCGTGGGCATCGTCCCGGCCCTTAGTACGGGAGGTTCGCACTGGTGGCAGCGACGCGCTTGACCGAGCCCCAGGCAGGTGAGCTGGGCCCGACCGGTCGGCCTTATCCAGCTTTTCCCGAACCCGAGCCGCTCCTCGAACATGGCCCCGCTCGCACTATAGCGGTCTGTAACCAGAAGGGCGGCGTCGGCAAGACCACGACCACGATCAACCTCGGGGCCGCCCTGGCCGAGCAGGGCCGCAGGGTCCTGCTCGTGGACTTCGACCCACAGGGCGCGCTCTCCGTCGGCCTCGGCATCCAGCCGCACGACATCGAGAGCACCGTCTACAACCTGCTGATGGAGCGGGACGTCGCCGCGCACGAGGTGCGGTACAAGACCAGCGTCGACGGCATGGACCTGCTGCCCAGCAACATCGACCTGTCCGGCGCCGAGGTCCAGCTGGTGCACGAAGTCGGCCGTGAGTACGTGCTCGGCGGGGTGCTGCAGCCGCTGCTGCCGGAGTACGACGTCATCATGATCGACTGCCAGCCCTCCCTGGGCCTGCTGACGATCAACGCGCTCGCCGCGGCGGACGGGGTGATCATCCCGCTCGAGTGCGAGTACTTCGCGATGCGCGGCGTGGCGCTGCTGATGGAGACCATCGACAAGGTCTCGCGCCGGCTGAACACGAAGCTAACTATCGATGGCCTGCTGGCGACAATGTACGACTCGCGCACGCTGCACACCCGCGAGGTCCTGGCCAGCATGGTTAATGGCTTCGGCGACCAGGTATTTCATACCGTAATCAACCGCACGGTGAGGTTCCCGGACGCTACGGTGGCCGGAGAGCCTATTACCAGCTTCGACCCGGGATCAACGGGGGCTCATTTTTACCGGGAGCTGGCCAAGGAGGTACTGGAGCGGTGGCGGCAGGCAGGGGACGAACACGGAGGGTAAGCCTGCCCGGGGTCGCTGAACTCCTGCGCCCAGCTGCCCCTGGACCCGTAGACCCGGATGGGGGCGATCTGCGCCGGGCCAGTGGACGAGAGCGGCATACCCAGAAGATCACCGTCTACCTGTCCGCCGAGGAACTACTTGACCTGGAACGCGCGCGGCTCGCGCTGCTGCGCTACGGCGCCGCCGCCGACCGGGGCCGGATCGTCCGTGAGGCGATCGCCGTCCTGCTCGCCGATCTCGATGCCCGCGGCATGGACAGCCTACTGGCCCGCAGGATCGCCAACGCCAACCGCGCCGAATCCGACCACCCCACCGGGACGACCGAATCCGCGGTTTAGCCAGAACCGGCTACCGTCATGACCGTGAGCACGGACCTGAACCCGCTAGCCGGTGACGACCAGGACGGCGCGGCACGGTCCAGCGCCTTCCAGGTGCACCTGGACGTGTTCGAGGGGCCGTTCGACCTGCTGCTCGCGCTGATCTCCAAGCACAAGCTCGACATCACCGAGGTCGCCCTCTCCCAGGTCACCGACGAGTTCATCGCTTTCATCTCGGAGCGCTCCGACGGCTGGGACCTGGACCAGGTCAGCTACTTCCTGGTCGTGGCGGCCACCCTGCTCGACCTGAAGGCCGCCCGGCTGCTGCCGTCGGGGGAGGTGGAGGACGAGGAGGACCTCGCCCTGCTCGAGGCCAGGGATCTGCTGTTCGCCCGGCTGCTGCAGTACCGCGCGTACAAGGAGGTCGCGGCCATCTTCGCGGCCCGGATGACCGCGGCGGCCCGCCGGTTCCCGCGCCGGGTCCCGCTCGAGCCCCGGTTCGCCGGCCTGCTCCCCGAGGTGCTGCTCGGCCTGGGCCCGGCCGAATTCGCCCGGCTCGCCTCGCTCGCGCTCACCCCCAAGCCGCCGCCCAAGGTCGACACCCAGCACATCCACGCCCCGGTGATCAGCATCAGGGACCAGGCCGCGGTCCTCGCCACCCTGCTGCGGGAACTCGGCCGGGCCAGCTTCCGGCGGCTGACCGCCCACGCCGAGGGCAGCTACGAGGTCGTGGCCTCGTTCCTGGCCCTGCTCGAGCTGTACCGCGAGGACGCGGTGTCCTTCGAGCAGGTCGCCCCGCTGGGCGAGCTCTACGTGACATGGACCGGGCCCGCCAGCACCGCCAACACTGATAGCGTCAATGAGCTGACGGAAAGCGACGACGATCAATGACCTCCGCAACTCCCGAGAAGCACGAGCCTGCCGGGACCGGTGATACGGGCCCGGGGGAGACGCCCGACCCTAGCCCCGGGCTGCGGCCCAGCCTCGAGGCCATCATGCTGGTGGCCGACGAGCCGGTGCCGCTCGTGGTGCTGGCCCAGGTGCTCGAGCGTCCGCGGAACGAGGTCGAAGCCGAACTGCGTGACCTGGCCGCGTCCTACGTCGCCGAGGGTCGTGGCTTCGACCTGCGCGAGATCGCGGGCGGCTGGCGGTTCTACACCCGCGAGGATTGTGCGCCGCTGGTGGAGCGTTTCGTCAGTGACGGGCAGGAGGTCAGGCTGACCCAGGCGGCGCTGGAGACGCTGGCCGTGGTGGCCTACCGCCAGCCGGTAAGCCGGGCCCGGGTGTCGGCGGTGCGCGGAGTCAACTGCGACGGCGTCATGCGCACGCTGGTACTGCGCGGCCTGACCGAGGAAGCGGGGACGGACTCAGAAACCGGCGCCATCTTGTTCCGGACCACCGGATACTTCCTGGAGCGGCTGGGCCTGGCCAGCCTGGAAGACCTGCCCGATCTCGCGCCGTTCCTGCCGGAGAACATTGAGGACATCGAGGATGAGAACGCCCGACCGTGACCAGGACGACGACGACTTCGAGGACGAGAACCGAGATTCGCTGACCGACGTCCCCGGCGGGGTCCGGCTGCAGAAGGTCCTAGCCGAGGCCGGGGTGGGCAGCCGCAGGCACTGCGAGGAGCTCATCGGCGCGGGCCGGGTCGAGGTGGACGGCGAGACCGTCCGCCGGTTCGGCGCCCGCGTCGACCCCGACCACCAGGTGATCAGGGTGGACGGCAAGCGCATCCCGGCCAAGCCCGGCCTTGTCTACCTGGCCTTCAACAAGCCGGCCGGGGTCCTGACCGCGATGTCGGATCCGCGCGGCCGCAAGACCGTATCGGACTTCCTGGGCGACCGGTCCGAGCGCCTCTTCCACATCGGCCGGCTCGACTACGAGACCGAGGGCCTGATGCTGCTCACCAACGACGGCGAGCTCGCGCACCGGCTGGCCCACCCCAGCTTCGAGGTGGCCAAGACCTACCTGGCCGAGGTGACCGGCCCGGTGCCGAAGGACCTCGGCCGCCGATTGGCCACCGGCGTCGAGCTCGACGACGGGGTGGCCACCGCGGACCGGTTCCGGGTCATCGACCGGTCCGGGAACCGCGTGCTGCTGGAGATCACCCTGCACGAGGGGCGTAAGCACATCGTGCGCCGGATGCTGGCCGCGACCGGGCACCCGGTCAGCAGGCTGGTCCGCACCGACGTGGGGCCGATCAGGCTCGGCAACCAGCGACCCGGCACCACCCGTGACCTGACCACCAGGGAAATCGGTGAGCTTTACGCCGCGGTCGGCCTGTAACCTGTGGGGCGATGGGAGGGTTCATGACGGTCAGGGCGGTACGCGGCGCGGTACAGGTCGATTCGGGCGACCGGGACGCGATACTCGAGGCCACGGCTGAACTGGTCACCGAGGTGATGTCACGTAACGACCTCACCACCGACGACGTGATCAGCGTGCTGTTCACGACGACGCCCGACCTGACCGCAGAGTTCCCCGCGCTGGCCGCACGCAAGATCGGTTTTCACGACGTGCCGCTGATCTGCGCGGCCGAGATCGCCGTGCCCGGCGCGATGCCCCGGGTGGTACGGCTGATGGCGCATGTCGAGACGGACCGGGCGCGTTCCGCGATCCAGCACGTGTACCTGCGTGGCGCCGCCGCGCTCCGTCTCGACATCGCACAGTTAGGCGCGCACCGGTGCGGGTCGCGGTCATCGGGACGGGGCTGATAGGGACGTCGGTAGCGCTCGCGCTCCGCGAGCACGGCGCCGGCGTCTGGCTGTCCGACACCGATCCCGAGGCGGTCCGGCTCGCCGCCAGCCTGGGCGCGGGGGAGCCGCTGCCGGATACGGGCGCAGCTGACATCGCGGTGATCGCGGTGCCGCCGTCCGCGGTGGCCGCCACGCTGGCCGCCTCGCAGGCTCGCGGGTCGAAGGGCCTGGCCGCCTGCTACACCGACGTGGCAAGCGTGAAGCAGCTACCGGTGACGCAGGCCCGGGCCCTCGGCTGCGACCTGACCAGCTTCGTGCCGGGGCATCCGCTGGCCGGCCGGGAGAAGCACGGGCCCGCGGCCGCCCGCGCCGACCTGTTCCTCGGCCGGACCTGGGCGCTGTGCCCGGCTCCCGAGACCTCCGAGCAGGCCGTCGCCACGATCACCACGCTGGTCAGGACGTGCGGGGCGGTGCCGGTGCGGGCCGATGCGGCCGCTCACGACCGCTGGGTCGCGCTCGTCTCGCACGCCCCGCACCTGGTCGCCGCGGCGATGGCTGCCCGGCTGGAGGCCGCGCCAACCGAGGCATTGGACCTGGCCGGGCAGGGACTACGCGACGTGACCAGGATCGCCGCCGGAGACACCGGCCTCTGGACCCAGATCCTGGCCGCGAACGCCGGGCCGGTCGCCGAGGTGCTGGCCGCGGTGGCCGCCGACCTGGCCGAGGTGGCCCGAATGCTGACCGACGGCGACCCGAAGTCAGTCGCTACGCTGCTCGAGGTCGGCCAGGCCGGGGTGGGCAGGATCCCCGGCAAGCACGGTGGCGAGCCGCGCGAGTTCACCGCGGTCCAGGTCGTCATCCCCGACCAGCCCGGCGAGCTGACCCGGCTGTTCGACGCGGCCGGCCGGGCCGGCGTCAACATCGAGGACGTCAGGATCGAGCACACGCCCGGGTTGCCGGTCGGCGTGGCCGAGCTCTCGGTCCGCCCCGCCGAGGCTGGCCCGCTGCTGGCCGCGCTGGAGGCGGGCGGCTGGCCGGTCCGCCGCTAGCATTTTTATCCCGAACGGGCCGGGTTCGGCGCCCCGGCTGTCCGCGCGTGCCGCGGCGGGGTGAAAAGCCACGTCAACCACATGCTGGCGAAGATCGGCGCGCGTGACCGCGCCCAGGCCGTGGGTTACGCGTACCGGCACGGACTCGTGTCCCGGTAGAGTCGCTCGGGTGAAGACTTCAGCCGGCCTGGCCGATGAGAGCGAAACGGATCGCGGGTCCGGGCTCGTCGTCGCCGTCGACGGGCCGTCCGGGGCGGGCAAGTCGAGCGCGTCGCGCGGCGCGGCCTGCGCGCTCGGCCTGCGGTACCTGGACACCGGGTCGATGTACCGGGCGCTGACCTGGTGGCTGCTCGACCGCGGCGCCGACACCACCGACCCCGAGGTAGTGGCCCGGCTAGCGGCCGAGCCTGTCATCGAGGTCGGCACCGACCCGGCCGCTGCGTGGACCCGGGTCGACGGCACCGACGTGTCCGAGGCGATCAGGACCCGCGAGGTCACCGGCGCGGTCAGCGCCGTGGCGGCCGTACCTCAGGTCCGCGCGCGGCTGATCGCGATGCAGCGGGAGATCATCGCCAGCGCCGGGGGGATCGTGGCCGAGGGTCGCGACATCGGCACCGTGGTCGCGCCCGACGCGCAGGTCAAGGTGTTCCTGACCGCCGACGGCGCGGCCCGGGCCGGCCGCCGGGCCGCCGAGGCCAGCTGGTCCACCCAGGCCGAGGTGGACCGGCGCGACCGGATGGACGCGGCGCAGAGCGGGAAGGCCGCCGACGCGGTCGAGGTCGATTCGACCGGTCTTGACCTGGACGGGGTGGTCGGCGTCATCGTCGGGCTTGTACCGAAGCCCTTGCAGAAGAGCAGATGACGATGGCGAACGAAGCCGTCCCGCTCGTCGCCGTCGTCGGCCGGCCCAACGTGGGCAAGTCGACGCTGGTGAACCGGATCCTGGGCAGCCGGCAGGCGGTAGTGGAGGACAAGCCCGGGGTGACCAGGGACCGGGTCGCCTACGACGCCCTGTGGAACGGCCGGGCGTTCACCATAGTCGACACCGGCGGCTGGGAGCCCTCGATCGAGGGTGGTGCCCGCGGCCAGGGGCCGCAAGGCGAGCAGAGCCTGGCCGCGCGGGTCGCCGCCCAGGCCAGGGTGGCGGTGGACGCGGCCGACGCGGTGCTGTTCGTGGTGGACGCCACCGTGGGCGTGACCGACGCCGACGCCGCGGTGGCCAGCGTGCTGCGCCGCTCCGGCAAGCCGGTCGTGGTCGCGGCCAACAAGGTCGACGACACCCGGGCCGAAGCCGAGGCCGCGGCGCTGTGGTCGCTCGGCCTCGGCGAGCCCGCCCCGGTCAGCGCGCTGCACGGGCGGGGCAGCGGTGACCTGCTCGACCTGATACTCGACGCGCTGCCGGAGGCGCCGCGGCACGTCGACGCCGAGGGCGGCCCGCGCCGGGTGGCGCTGCTCGGCCGCCCCAACGTCGGCAAGTCCAGCCTGCTGAACAAGCTGGTCGGCCACCAGCGCGCCCTGGTCGACCCGGTGGCCGGCACGACCAGGGACCCGGTCGACGAACTCGTCGAGCTCGGCGGCATCACCTGGCGGTTCGTGGACACGGCCGGCATCAGGCGGCGGTTCAGGGAAAACCAGGGCGCGGATTACTACGCGGCGCTGCGCACCGCGGGCGCGCTCGACCTGGCCGAGGTCGCCGTGGTCCTGGTCGATGCGAGCGAGCCGCTGACCGAGCAGGACCTGCGCATCATCTCCATGGTCATCGAGGCCGGCCGGGCCCTGGTCATCGCCTACAACAAGTGGGACCTGGTCGACGAGGAGCGCCAGCACTACCTGGAACGCGAGATCGACCGCCAGCTGCACACCGCCCGCTGGGCGCCCCGGGTGAACATCTCGGCCGCCACCGGGCGGCACATGGACCGGCTGGTCCCGGCGCTGGAGACGGCCCTGGCCGGGTGGGAGACCCGGGTGCCGACGGGCAGGCTCAACGCCTGGCTGACCGGCCTGGTCGCGGCGACCCCGCCGCCGGTGCGCGGCGGGCGCCAGCCCAAGATCTTGTTCGCCACCCAGGCCGGCGTCCGGCCGCCGCACTTCGTCCTGTTCACCTCCGGGTTCCTCGAGGCGGGCTACCGCCGGTTCGTGGAGCGGCGGCTGCGCGAGGAGTTCGGCTTCGACGGCAGCCCGGTCCAGGTCTCGGTCCGGGTCAGGGCCAAGCGCGAGGGCCATTCCGGCCGCCGCCCCGCCGGGGCGTCCCGTCGGCGCTGAGGCGGTGAACCCGCCCGTTCGGCTGATGGATCTTCTCGAGTCCGACCGCCGGCACGTGTGGCATCCGTACGGCCCGATGCCGGGCCGGACCCCGCCGCTCGTGGTGGAGTCGGCCTCTGGGGTGCGGCTCCGGCTCGCCGGATCCGGCGTTGAACTGGTCGACGGCATGTCGTCGTGGTGGGCGGCCATCCACGGCTACCGGCACCCCGCGCTCGACGCCGCGGCCGCCGATCAGCTGGGGCGGATGAGCCATGTGATGTTCGGCGGGCTGACCCACGAGCCCGCCGTGCGGCTCTGTGAACGGCTCGCCGCGATGGCGCCGAACGGGCTCGAGCACGTGTTCCTGTGCGACTCGGGCTCGGTCTCGGTCGAGGTCGCGGTCAAGATGTGCCTGCAGTACTGGCGCTCGGCCGGGCGGCCGGGCAAGCGGCGGCTGCTGACCTGGCGCGGCGGCTACCACGGAGACACGTTCATGGCCATGTCGGTGTGCGACCCCGAGGGTGGCATGCACGCGATGTGGGACGGGGTGGTGGCCCGCCAGCTGTTCGCCCCGGCGCCGCCGGCCGGCCCGGTGGACCCCGGGTACGCCGCGACCCTGGCCGGGCTGATCGCCGAGCACGCGGACGAGCTGGCCGCGGTGATCGTGGAGCCGGTGGTCCAGGGCGCCGGCGGGATGCGCTTTCACGACCCGGGCTACCTGCGGGTGCTGCGCGACGCCTGCACCGAGCACGACGTGCTGCTGGCGTTCGATGAGATCGCCACCGGGTTCGGCCGCGCCGGCGCGCTGTTCGCCGCCGGGCAGGCCGGCGTCAGCCCCGACGTGATGTGCGTGGGCAAGGCCCTGACCGGGGGGTACATGTCGCTGGCGGCCGCGCTGTGCACCCCGGCCGTGGCGTCGGGGATCTCCGCGGGCTCGGTGCCGGTGCTGGCGCACGGCCCCACCTTCATGGGCAACCCGCTGGCCTGCGCGGTGGCCCTGGCCTCGCTGTCGGTGCTGCACGACCCGCACTGGTACCCGGGCGGCTGGCAGGCGTCGGTGGCCCGGCTCGCCTCGGGCCTGGAGGCCGGGCTGGCTCCGGCTCGCGGGCGGCCCGGGGTGGCCGACGTCCGGGTGCTCGGCGCGATCGGCGTGGTCCAGCTGGATCACGAGGTCGACGTGGCCGCGGCCACCGCCGCCGCGGTCCGCGCCGGCGTCTGGCTGCGGCCGTTCCGCGACCTGATCTACACGATGCCGCCCTATGTCACCGGCGATGAGGACCTCGCCCTGATCTGCCGCGGCGTGCTCGCCGCGGTCGACGCGGCCTAGTACGCGAACGCGTCCGGCGGGGCGGCGGGGGAGGGGACGGCGGTCGCGTCGGTCACCGCCTTGGCCCCGGCGGTGAAACGCGCCAGGTCGCCGCCATGCACAACGCGCCCCGGCATCGGGTCGCCGGCCGTCCGCCGGGTGAGCGCGTCCACCGGGAGCGGCTCCGGGCTCGCCGCCAGCACCAGGTTGCCGAACCTCCGGCCCCTGAGCACCGCCGCGTCCGCGATCAGGCAGACGTGCGGAAACACCGCCCGTACCGTCGCGACCTGCGCCCTTGTGTGCGCCAGCGGCGCCCCGTCGGCCACGTTGGCCGCGACTATTCCGCCCCTTGAAGTGCCGTGCACCGCGCGCCGGGCCGCGACCCAGAACTCCGCCGAGGTCAGGTGGGCCGGGGTGCGGCCGCCCGCGAACACATCGGCGATCACCACGTCGAACGAGCCCGGCCGCAGCCGCTCCAGCTCGGCCCGGGCGTCGCCGACGCGCACCCGGAGCCGGGGGTTCCGCGGCGGCAGCCGGAGCCGGATCAGGTCGACCAGCGCGGCGTCCACCTCCACCGCGAGCTGCGGCGAGCCGGGCCGGGTCGAAGCCGCGTAGCGGGCCAGCGTGAGCGCGCCGGCGCCCAGGTGCAGCACGCGCAGCGGCTGCCCGGCGGGTGCGGCCTCGTCGATCACGTGGCCGATCCGCCTGACGTACTCGAAGTCCAGGTAGCCCGGATCGTCCAGGTCCACGTGCGACTGGGGCACGCCGTCGATCAGCAGCATCCACGCGGCCCGCCGGTCAGCGTCGCGCAGCAGTTCGGGCCCGAAGACCCCTGACACCCCGTCAGCCGACATCCCGTCGGGCCCATGGCCGGCCGGGCCGGTCTGGATTCGTCGCCCCATACCGGCAATTATCGGCGGTTCCCGGGCGCGCGCGGGAAACCGGGTCGATGAAACCGGTCCGCGTGTGCGACGCTGGGAGGGTACATCTGCGCCGCAGGAGGTCCGCATGGCCGTCGAGCAATCAGGAGCCGAAGCGTCACCGGCCCCCGAGTCCCCCCGGGAGGAGGCCGCCGAGGAGGCTGCCGCCAAGCCCGACCTTGACGAGACGAAGCGCAAGTTCCGCGAGGCCCTCGAGCGCAAGCGCCGCACGCACGCCACCACCGAGGGCGCGGACCACACCGGCAAGGTGCACGGCTCGCACGGCCCCGAGGCCGGCCGCCGCGCGTTCCGCCGCAAGAGCGGCTGATCCGCCGGGGAGGGAAGCCGGCGGGCCGATCGCGGTCTACGGGTTTCAGGCCGGGGTGGGCTGTATCGCCGCGGCCCAGATCTGGGTCGGCCGGGTGTGATCCGGACGGCTGGGCCGGTAGCCGGTCTGCGCGCCTGGCTGCGGGTCGGCGGGCGCGGGGGTGCGCTGCGACCGGTCGGCCGCTGGCAGATGAAACCAGACCGTGGTGCCGGCCGGGTCCCTGAGGTAACCCCACTGGGCGGCAAGGTGCTGGACCAGGAACAGTCCGTGTCCCTCGGCCGCGTACAGGTCGCCCTTCACGACGGGGGTGCCCGCCGAGCCGTCATCGATGATCTCGACCAGGACGCCGTGCGGTACGCCGATGACGACGATGGTGACGGTCCCGCCATCGACACCGGACTTGGTGTGCTGGACGGCGTTGGTGACGATTTCCGAGGTCAGTAAGGTCGCAGCGTCGTGGTCCGCGCCGACCTGGTGTGAGCTGAGCGTCCGCGCGACGAAGGCCCTCGCCGTGGCGACCTGCTCGGGGCGCCCGGGGATGGTCAGCGAGCCGAGGACTGTCGCGCGCGTCCCGCCGGCGGTCCCGCGAGGGCCTGACCCGCGCCGCGGGCCGGACCATGATCGTCGGGAATTGCCTTCGGGCGTATCCATTCTGAGTCCCTCCAAGTTGCTCCAGGTCGCGATCTCACCTGTGGGCAAACCGGTTTCATGAAGTTGCGTCTTCTTCGGCTGTCGCATTCGTGACACTTGCCATCGTGGTTCACGTGAGCCGGCTGATAATCACTTAGATCACCATCAGGCAAACCGCTCGCCACCTTGTTGCTCAGATGGTTTCAATCTGTGCAGAAAACGTTTTAGTTCACTTCCCGTAATTTGTCCCGATTTGCACCTTCATGGTCGATCGCGTGGGGCTAGCACCAGAACCGATGATGGATCCGCTAGCCCACATGGCGCAAGTGCGTGAAGGAAATTTCCCCGCTGAAATCCCGGATGGGATTTCATCTACGGCGATAGTGCGGTATCGTACTGCCTGTCAGGGGGATGTGGAGTCTGCCGGTTACGCTCCGATGTCGGATGGGGTCACACCCGGTTCTCCGCGGCCTTCCTGACCGCTGACCCCTTTGCCTCATGAGGAGGCGAGCTTCTCGTGCCTCTTGGTCCCACCGTCCGCCGGCGTCGTCTCGGAGCCGAGCTCCGGCGCCTGCGCGAGGCCCATTCGCTCAAGCTCGAGGAAGTAGCCGAGAAGCTGGGGCTGGCCCCGTCGACGCTCTCCCGCATCGAGACAGGCAAGGCGCCGACCAAGACGGCCTACCTGGCCGCCATGCTCGAGATGTACAACGTCGAGGACCCGGGCGCGCGCAAGGTGCTCGTGGACATGGCCCGCGAGGGCCACCGCAAGGGCTGGTGGTCGATCTACGACGACGTCCTGCCCTCGGGTTTCGACATCTACGTGGGCCTGGAGGCGGAGGCCTCCGGGCTGCGCAGCTACGAATCGGACGTGATCCACGGGCTGCTGCAGACCACCGACTATGCCCTGACGGTGCTCCGCGAACTGCGGCCCAGGGATACCGAGGAACAGCTCCGCCGGGTGGTCGACCTGCGCATGCAGCGGCAGCGGCTCCTCGATCAGGACCCGCCGCTGGAGGCCTGGATCATCCTCGACGAGGGGGCGATCAGGCGCAACATCGGCGGTGAAGCGATCATGCGGCACCAGCTTGAGCACCTGATCAAGGCCAGCCGGTGGCCGAACGTGACGCTGCAGGTCCTGGGGTTCGAGTGCGGGGCGCACGCGGGGCTGACCGGCCCGTTCGCCATCCTCGAGTTTCCCGAGCGGACCGACTCCGACGTGGCCTACACCGAATCCCTGGGCGGCATGATCTACCTGGAGAAGGACCGCGAAGTGCGGTCATGCGCCGAGGCATTCGACCGGATGCGTGCCGCGGCGCTGTCGCCGGCCGCCTCGGTCGAGCTGATCCAGCACGCGCTCCACGAGCCCGGCTGATCAAGACTTACCCGGAAAACCGCAAACACCCAATGGAAGGAGAGGCGGATGGACACCGACCTCACCGAGCTGCGCTGGTTCAAGAGCAGCGCAAGCAGTGCCGCCGGCTGCGTGGAAATAGCGCACCTCCCCGAGGGGGGAGTCGCTGTCCGCGATTCGAAGGACCGGGGCAGGACACCCCACGTCTTCAACCGTCACGAGTGGGAGTGCTTCCTGATCGGCGCGAAGAACGGGGAATTCGACCTCCCGGTCATCTAGGCCTTGTCTGGGGGGAAGGAGCAGAGGGCGGTGGTCCTGGCGGGTCCACCGCCCTCTGCGCGTCCGGCCTCAGGCCGTGACGGCCTCCGCCCGTCACGGCCCTAATCCCGCCGCGGCCTTAATCGAAGTCGCCGTCCCTGGCGCCGCCGAGGAAGGCGGCCCACTCGGCCGCGGTGAACACCAGAGCCGGCCCGGCGGGGTGCCGGGAATTCCGCATCGCCACCTGGCCGTCGGGCAGGTTCGCGACCTCGACGCAGTTGCCCCCTTGCGGGCCGCTCCGCCGGCTCTTGCGCCAACTCACCTCGGTCAGGTCCGCGGCGGGCATTCCATTACTAATGCTCATTCGGCTAGTCCTCCAGCTGGTTGATGATCGTGGTGAGGATTCCCGGCGTCTCGCTCGGCTTGGCGCTGATGATGCTGAGGCGCTCCATGGCCAGCAGGTACAGGTCCACGTCCGATTTCTTGTCGAAGTAGAGCGCGCTCGTGAGGTGCTCCAGGTAGGCGACATCCGGCAGATCCGGCTCGCTGAACCGCAGGATGCTGAACCCGCTCGGCGCGGCGTGGCCGCCCATGCCGAGCGGGGTGATCTGCAGGGTCAGGTTCTGCCTGCTGCTCAGGCTGAGCAGGTAGCGAAGCTGATCGCGCAGGATCTCGGCGCTCCCGATCGGCCGCCGCAGCGCGGTTTCCTCGACGATGGCCCACAGCTTGAGCCGGCCCTCGGTGAACCGCCGCTGCCGTTCCTTGCGCAAGATGACATGCCGTTCCGCCTCGCTGACCGGGATGTCGCCCACGGCGAGCACGGCGGCGGCGTACTCATGGGTCTGCAGCAGGCCGGGGATGAACTGCGGCTCGTAGATCCGGATCGAGGTCGCGGCCTCTTCCATCCCGACGTAGGACTGGAACCAGTCGGGCAGGATGTCGTTGTACCGGTGCCACCAGCCGGGCCGGTTGGCCTGCTCGGCCAGGCTCAGCAACTGCTCCCGCTCGACCGCGCCGACGCCGTAGTGGGTCAGCAGGTCGAGCACGTCGATCTCGCGGATCGCGTTCCGGCCGAGCTCGATCCGGCTGATCTTCGACTCCGACCCGCGGATCGCCCGCGCCGCTTCCTGCGCGGTGATGCCGCGGCTCTCCCGAAGCCGCCGCAGCTGGGTGCCCAGCAGGATCCGCAGCACGGTGGGCCCTTCCGTCGGCTCTGGCATGACGCCTCCCGGATTTCCGCGCCCTGCGGAATTGTTTCTCGCAATTGCGTGGCAAACTGTTGCCACTGGCCGTCCGCAAACGCCATGGTATCCCATATGGGATTGCATGCCACCCCCCAATATTGGCGGCCTGGCCACCCCGTCCTGAGACACATCTGTCTCAGGACACCTCTGTCTTAGGTGGCTGATAAAAGCGGTTTTAAAGCGTTCCTTTTGGCAGGACGGGCAATTACCGGCGGGGTCGGCCGCCGGGATGATCACAAGGCGCTCCGGCTTCCGCGCCGCGGGCCGTGCCGCGGGTCCGGCGGGGCCCGCCCCTAAGATGTCGGTATGCGCTATAGGCCCCTGGGACAGTCGGGACTGCTGGTGTCGGTCGTCGGGCTGGGTTGCAACAATTTCGGCGGGCGTCTCGACGCGGACCGGACGCGCTCGGTGGTGGACGCGGCCATCGATGTCGGGATCACCCTGTTCGACACGTCGGACACATATGGCGGGGGCGGCGGCTCGGAGCGTGCCCTGGGCGAGATCCTTGGCTCGCGCCGTGACCAGGTGGTGCTGGCCACGAAGTTCGGCGGCCGTGGCGTAGACATGGGGTACGGGCCCGCGGCGGGGGCGAAGGGCGGCCGAGCCTACATCCGCCGTGCGGTGGCCGGATCGCTGCGCCGGCTGCGCACCGACTACATCGACCTGTACCAGCTGCACGTCCCTGACCTGGCGACCCCGGTCGAGGAGACCCTTGCCGCGCTGAGCGAGCTGGTCGCCGAGGGCAAGGTCAGGTACATCGGCCACTCGAACTTCTCCGGCTGGCAGCTGGCCGACGCCGCGCACCTCGCGGCGCGTCACGGCCACACCCCGTTCATCTCGGCGCAGAACCACTGGTCGCTGCTCGAGCGCCAGGCCGAGGCGGAGGTCGTCCCCGCGGCGAGGCACTTCGGCCTGGGCGTCCTGCCCTTCTTCCCGCTCGCCAACGGCCTGCTGACCGGCAAGGTCAGGCAGGGCCAGCCGATTCCGGCCGGGACCAGGCTGTCTGGCCGGCCAGGTTACGTGACCGACGAGAAGCTGGCCAAGGTAGAGGCGCTGATCGCCTGGGCGCACGAGCGCGGTGTCACCCTGCTGGAGACCGCGATCGGCGCCCTGGCCGCCCATCCCGGCTGCTCCTCGGTGATCGCCGGCGCGACCAGCGCCGAACAGGTCAAGGCCAACGCGGCCGCCGCGGACTGGACCCCCACCGAGGCCGAACGGGCCGAGATCGACGCCATCGTCCCGCCGCCTCCGCCTCCGGTGCAGTAGACCTGCTAACCGCCCGCGACCGCCTGCTCGTACAGGGCCGGTGAGCGCCGGCTCACCAGCGGTCGTGCACCGTGGCGCGGAAGTACTTGTCGTACAGTCCCTCGATCGCGCCGAGTTCGGCCTGCGGCAGCGGCGGCAGGCTGGCCGCCTCGGCGTTCTGCCGGGCCTGGGCGGTGTTGCGGGCGCCGGGGATCACGGTCGTCACCCCGGGCTGCTGGATGACCCAGCGCAGCGCCCCCTGCGCGGGAGTGCCGCCGGGCAGGCCGCCGGTGATGGCCGCGAACTCGGCCGCCGCGTCGGCGCCCGCCGCGAGGCCCACCCCGGAGAACGTCTCCCCGACGTCGAACGCCTCGCCGTGGGCGTTGTAGTTGCGATGGTCGTCGGCGGCGAACGTGGTGTCCCTGGTGTACCGGCCGGAGAGCAGCCCGGACGCGAGCGGCACCCGGGCGATGATGCCGACACCCGCCGCGGCCGCCGCGGGCAGCACCTGGTCGAGCGGCTTGCGCCGGAATGCGTTCAGGATGATCTGCACGGTGGCCACGCCCGGCCGCGCGATCGCGGTCAGCGCCTGGTCGGAGGTTTCCACGCTGACCCCGTACGTCGCGATGCGGTCCTCGGACACCAGCGTGTCGAGCGCGTCGAACACGGCGTCCGGAGCCGGTCGGTGCCCCGGTTGACCCGGGACCTGTCGGTCCAGGCGCGGAAATTTTCCAGCGTGTAGTGCTCTGGTCTCTGCTCGACCCGGCGGCCCATCTTGGTCGCGACCATAATGCCCTGCCCGGCGTTGCCGGCCAGGAAGCGGCCGATGACGCGTTCGCTGCGCCCGTCGCCGTAGACGTCGGCCGTGTCGAAGAACGTGACTCCGGATTCGACCGCGGCCCGCAGCACCTCCATCGCTTCGGCCTCGGACACGTTCCCCCAGTCCGCGCCGAGTTGCCAGGTGCCGAGCCCGATCACAGAAATCGGCCGTCCCGTCCGGCCGAGTACCCGCTGCTCCATGATCCGCGATCTTACTAACGCCCGGCGGGTCCACCCGCCGCCGCCCGGTAGGCGCCCGGAGTGACGCCGTAGTATCTCCGGAACCACCGGGTCAGGTGTGCCTGGTCGGCGAAGCCGGCGTCGGCCGCGACCTGGGCGGGCGCGCCGCCCGCGGACAGCAGCCGCCGCGCCGTCTGCACCCGGAGCTGGCGCTGGTAGTCACTCGGCGAGAGCCCGTAGGCCTGACGGAAGGCCCGGTAGGCCGCGTAGCGGCTGCACCCCGCCGCCGCGGCCAGGTCGTGCGCGGTCAGCTCACCGCCACCCATGTGGCCGGCACCCCGGTCAGCCACGCTGGCCTGGATGAGCTCGCGGATCCGCGCGGCCACCACCCGGTCCGCCCCGCGCCGCGCGGGCTCGCGCCCCGAGGCGTGCCTGACCAGCAGCCGAGCCGTCCCGGCGAGGCGCTCGTACCGTTCCAGCTCGCTGGCCCGCCCGGTGAGCGCCCGGTGCAGCCGGTGCACCGAGGCAGCCATCGCCCGATCCTCGATCACCGGCGAGCGGAACAGCGGCAGCGGCGTTCCGGTCAGCGACGCGAGGAAGTCCGGCCAGATGTGCACCATCCGGTAGGTGAAGCCGCCGTCGACCGCCGCGTGCCCGTCGTGCGGATCGTCCGGGTTGAAGGCCATCACCATGCCGCTCGCGCTCACGTGGCGTCCGTGACGGCACGTAAAGGCCTGCGCGCCGGTCTCGGTCACCCCGACCGAGTAGCTCTCGTGGCTATGCCGGTGGTACACGTGCGAGGTGAAGTGCGCGTGCATCGCCTCGACCGGCACGCTGTCCGCGCGCCAGTACCTAGCCCAGTCGTCCCCGGCCATATCCCGATTATCGCGCTCCAGCGTTCAAGACGGCGCGCCCCGGCCGGGCCAGACTGGACCTATGACCGTACGTTTCGACACCAAGATCGCCATCGCGGTGCGGGCCGACCTGCAGGATTGGCAGAAGCTGAACGTCACCGCGTTCCTGGCCAGCGGGATCGCCGCCAGCATCGGTGACATCATCGGCAAGCCGTACGAGGACGGCTCGGGCAACACCTACCTGGAGCTGTTCGGGCAGCCAGTGGTCGTGTACGCGGCCGACCCCGGCCTCCTCAGCCAGGCCCATCAGCGCGCGCTGGCCCGGGAGATGCCGATGGCGATCTACACCATGGACATGTTCACAACCGGCAACGACGACGACAACCGGGCCGTAGTCCGCGCGGTCCCCGCCGCCGAACTTAACTTCGCCGGCCTGGCCGTGCACGGCCCGCGCAACGCCGTCGACAAGATTTTCAAGGGCGCTACCCTGCATCCATGAGAGCAGCGCTGTACCGGGACATGGGAGAAGCAGCCGAGGTCTTCTGCGTCGAGGAGGTGGAGCGGCCCGAGCCGGGACCGGGTGAGGTCCTGGTGCGCGTGCACGCCTCCGGCGTCAACCCCACCGACTACAAGGCCAGGTCAGGGGCAGTGCCGCGGCCCATCGACGACTTCCAGATCCCGCACCAGGACGGCGCCGGGGTCATCGAGGCGGTCGGTGCCGGGGTGGATTCCGGCCGCGTCGGCGAGCGGGTCTGGCTGTGGCTGGCCGCAGCCGGCCGCCGGTGGGGGACCGCCGCCGAGTGGACCACGGTCCCCGCACGGCAGGCGGTATCACTGCCGGAAGGTGCCTCGTTCGAGCTCGGTGCTTCGCTGGGCGTGCCGGCCATGACCGCGCACTACTGCCTGCTCGCCGACGGTCCGATCGCCGGGCAGACGGTACTGGTGGCCGGCGGTGCGGGCGCAGTCGGCCACTTCGCCATCGAATTGGCCAAACGGGCGGGGGCGCGTGTCGTGACGACCGTGAGCAGCCCGGCCAAGGCGGCGCTGGCCGAGAAGGCGGGCGCGGACCTGGTGGTGAACTACCGCTCGCCCGACGCGGCGGATCAGGTCAGGGCGTTCGGCCCGGTGGACCGGGTCATCGAGGTGGCGCTCGGCGCCGACTTCCAGCTCGACCTCGCGACGGTCGGGCCGCACGCCACGATCGTGACCTACGCGGCCGAGCCGGCCAACCCCGAGCTGCCGGTGCGAGCCTGCATGACGGCCAACCTCACGCTCAAGTTCGTCTTGCTCTACGGCGTGGAGATGACCGCCCTGGACCAGGCCGCTGCCGACATCACGGCCGCCCTGGCCGCTGGCGAGCTCACCGGCCTGCCGGTGAGCTCGTACCCGCTGGCCGACATCGCCGAGGCTCATCAGGCCGCCGAGAGCGGTGCGGTCGGCAAGGTCATCGTCACCCCGTAGCCGTCCGGCGGGCATGCCAGCATGGCCAGGCGGCGTGTGGCGAGGAGCGACGCGGAGGGTGGCGCCGTTCGGGCGAGGGAGGAGCAGCGGCGGCCGGGCATCGCGGGCGGGGTCGCGCGCCGGCCGGCTTCCCCCGGGCAGCTACTTCTTCGGGAAGACTCCGGTGTGGCCGGTTCCGCCCCAGAAGACCTTGGTGCCGACCCGGTCGAGCTGGCCGCGGCCGGAGCAGCGCTTGCAGCGCCGGTATGTCCCCTTGTAGACCGCACCGAAGTGCCTGCCCGACATATTGCAGGTAGGACACTTCCTGAGCGGATGGATGCGCGTCGAGACGACGTAGCTGACCGCAATAATGGCAATAATCAGAACCGCTAGCATGCCAGGTACTCCTTACTGACCCCCACCAGAACCGCCTGTAGCCCTGGTACCGCCGTTCACACGGGCCGGGTACTGCGATCCGGAAAGGGTGGGCCACCGCCGCAGGTACTGGGGTTGGATCTCACCCCCAGTACTTGCTCACTTGCACAGAGTAAACCACTCTGACCGGATATGTGAAGTGATTTTGACACGGTGGTTACCGCAATGACATGAAGTTGCCTCATATGAGACAGCGGCATCACGGCCGTCAGCGGTATGCGCTAATTCCAAGCCTTACCGCGAGACCGACGCCGCACAGGCTCACCACGACCCGGAACGGCCCGGCCGGGACCTTCCTGACGATCTTGGGGCCGATCCAGCCACCCGCCAGGAAGCCCGCCGCGAGCGGCACCACGAGGGCCCACCTGACGTCGCCGAACAGGGCGAAGCACACCGCGGCCATGGCATTCGCCATTCCGGAGACCGCGTTCTTCACCGCGTTCACCGTGACCAGCGATTCGTCGATCATCATGCTGAGCACCACCAGCAGCATGACGCCCGCGGCGGCGCCGAAGTACCCCACGTACATGGCCACGGCGAGCAATGCCAGACCATGGACCACCTTGTTCCCGCCGTCCGCCGACGGTGACAGCCCCTTGATCCTCGGCTGGACGAGCAGCACCAGCGAGGCGGCGCCGATCAGCACCGGTACCACCACGGTGAAGGTGCTCGCCGGGGTCAGCAGCAGCACCGCCGCCCCGGTCGCGCCGCCCAGCGCCGTGACGATCCCCAGCCGGATCACCCGTCGCCCCTGCCCGGCCAGCTCGGGCTTCGAGCCGAGAACCGATCCCGCCCCGGTGAGCACGAGCGAGACCGTGTTGGTCATGTTCGCGCTGAGCGGCGGCACCCCGAGCGCCAGTAGCGCCGGGTAGGTGACCAGCGAGGCGATGCTCACCACCGTGCTGAGAATTCCGCCGAGTGTCCCGGCGGCGAGCAGCAGGAGCGCCTCAGAGGATTTCATCCGAAGTCAGGATCCCCCAGCTAGGCGCCACCCCGCACCCTCCGCCGGTGTGATCCCCATCGCATGCCGCGCAACTCCGTGCCCGCGGCATGTCTGTCACCCCGCCCCGCTGAGCCGCCCAGACGCCAGGGCCCGCGGCCTCCCTGAGCTCCCCGGCTCCGCCGGCTGCCCCCTGAGCTTCCCGGCTCCGCCGGCTGCCCCCTGAGCTTCCCGGCTCCGCCGCCCCCTGAGCTTCCCGGCTCCGTCAGCTGCCCCCTCCCAGGCGTAACACGCATCACTTTGGTATCGGCCTCTCAGCTGACATAACCGCAACGATGTTACATTGTAGCGGTTATAACCGTCACGATGTTACATCGTGGCGGTTGGTGGCCCGGCCAGGGGTCGGTACGGAGGCCATGTAGTGGCCTTAGGCGGCGGGCAGGACGTGACCTGGGCTGTTGGGGATGCCCTTGTGACACGGGAGGGCGCCGGAATTCCGTTCTCGCCATGGCCATGTGCCACCGCGTCGCCGCACGCACAGCATGCTTGCGGCCCGGAGTAGTCGGCGGCTGCGTTCGTTCGCTCAGAGCAGAGATGCTTTGAGATCAAATGATTTGACGTAGAAATAGCTCTGGGTGAAAACTGGCGGGGTGAGTGAGGCGGAAGTCCCCGGGGCGCCAGAGCCCGGGGCGGCGGAGCCCGGGGCGGCGGAGCCCGGGGCGGCGGAGCCCGGGACGGCGGAGTGCGCGCCGGGGCGAGGGCAACCGGGGTGGTTCTGGGGCGAGCCGTCTGATGGGCCACCCGCGGACGCGCCGCTGCACGTCCTGCTGCTGGCCGCTTCCCGGATCATGGGCACGTTCTACGCGGGGACCCTGGCGCAGTCCGGGCTGCGCATCAGCCCGGCCGGGCTCGGCGTGCTGCGAATCCTGATGGCCGGGGACGGGCTCAAGTCCAGCGACGTCGCGGCGCGGGGCGGGTCGTCGCCCGGCACGCTGACCTCGGTGGTGAACACGCTCGTCCGCGAGGGATACGTCGAGCGGCGCAGCGACGAGGGGGACCGGCGTGTGGTCAGGCTGTTCGTGACCGACAAGGGCCGCCAGGTCTGCGAGGACTACATCTCGCTAGCCGGGCCGCACTGGCGGGACGCGTTCGGCTTCGTGGATCCGGCCGACGAGCCGGTGATCCGCAAGTTCTTTACCGAAATGATCGGTCACTTCAGCGAGTTGATAAGGAAGGAGCGCGGCCGGTAATGCAAGGCGGCGGACGGGCAGGAAGCCAAGGGCGTCAACTAAAGTTGACACTCATCGTAAGTCAACGTAGGTTGACATCATGACGGTGGCATCGATGAGTGGCGCATCGGGGCTCGCGATTCGTACCGAGGACCTGCGCAAGACCTATAAGTCGTCGCGCGGGGACGTGCCCGCGGTTCGCGGCATCGATCTCAACGTGAGCTCCGGACAGTTCTTCGGGCTGCTGGGACCGAACGGCGCCGGCAAGTCCACCACCATCGGCATGCTCACCACGCTGATCCTGCCCACGGGCGGCCAGGCCTGGGTGGCCGGCATGGACGTGGTGGCCGATCCGGTCGGGGTAAAGCGCAGGATCGGCGTCGTGACCCAGAACAACACGCTCGACATGCAGCTCACCGTGGCGGAGAACCTGGAGTTCCGCAGCCGGTTCTTCGGCCTGAGCCTGCGCGAGGCGTCGCGTCGCGCCGACCAGCTGCTCGAGGTGTTCGGGCTCGCGGACCGGCGCAAGGCGATGTCCACCGACCTGTCCGGCGGGCAGGCTAAGCGGTTGCTGATCGCGCGGGCCCTGGTGCACCGCCCGGACGTGCTGTTCCTGGACGAGCCCACCGCGGGCCTGGACCCGCAGACCCGGGCCAACCTCTGGGACATCCTGCGGATCCTGCACGCTGAGGGCCAGACGATCCTGCTGACCACGCACTACATGGAGGAAGCCGAGGCGCTGTGCGAGCAGATCTCGGTGATCGACCACGGCGAGGTGCTCGCCTCTGGCACCGTGGACGGGCTCAAGGAGGGCGCGGGCGCGGAGACGGTGATCACGGTCCGGTACGACGAACCAGTGCCCGAGCTGTTCGCCGACAAGTCCGGGCTGGCCGACCAGGGCGGCGTCAGCAAGGTCGAGGCCGACGGGGACCAGGTCCGGGTGTTCACCCGTGAGCCGGACGGCGTGCTCGGCGAGCTGGTCGCGGCCGGCGCGACGGCGGGGCTGGCCGTGCTCGACGCGACCATGCTCAAGCCAAGCCTGGAGACAGTGTTCCTCACCCTGACCGGACGGGAGTACCGAGAATGACGACGACCACGAGGAAGGCCCCGCCTCCCGGCACGACGGCACCGGTCAAGGCCCCCGGCGCGGCCGAGATCGCCGCGCTGATCGCCGATGCACCCGAGCCGCGGCCGACGCTGCTCAGGACGTTCGGGGCCATGATGGCGCGGGAGTTCCGGGTGCTGCGGCGCAACGCCCTCGCCACCTTCACCCGGGCGGTGATGCAGCCGCTGCTGTTCGTCTTCGTCTTCGCCTACGTGTTCCCGAAGATCGGCGGCGGCTTTAACCTGGGCGGCGGCGCGGCCGCGGCCGGGGCCAGGGCCGCCGGGGTCACGGCCGGGGGTAGCGTCAACTTCGCCACCATCCTCGTGCCCGGCCTGATGGCCTCCATGCTGCTCATGCAGGGCATCATGGCCGTCACGTTCCCGCTGGTGATGGAGTTCTCCTGGCAGCGCACGATCGAGGACCGGGCGCTGGCCCCGGTACCGATCAGGGTGCTGGCGATCCAGAAGATCACGGCCGGCGCGGTCCAGTCGTTCATCGGCGCGGTCATCGTGTTCCCGATCGTGCTGCTCGTGCACGCGGCGGGCCAGGCCCCGCACGTGCACGTGACCAACTGGGCGCTGTTCGCGCTCATCCTGGTCTTCGCGTCGCTGCTCACCTCCGCGCTCGGGCTGCTGCTCGGCACGATCATGGACCCGCGCAAGATGCAGATGCTGTTCGCGGTGATCCTGCTGCCGGCCACCATGCTCGGCTGCGTCTACTACCCGTGGTCGGCGCTGCATTCGATCCGGTGGCTGCAGATCCTGGTGCTCATCAACCCGATGGTGTACATGTCCGAGGGTCTGCGGGCCGTGCTGACCCCGTCACTCGGGCACATGCCGATGTGGGGCGTACTGCTCGCGCTCATCGGCGGCACGGTGGTCTTCGGCTACCTGGGTACCCGGACCTTCACCAAGCGGGTCCTGAACTAAGGCCAGACCAAGGGCCGAAGGCGCTACGGGGGCGCCTTCGGCCCGCGGTCACGCGGGTATCTCCGCGCAGGAATACCGCTTGACCGCGGAGTGCTGTTACGCTTAGACGCTGACCAGCTCGGTACCCCGAGGTACCGGGCGCGCAAAGCGGAGGACCACCTCCCACCCAGTCAGTCCGGAACAGGGCAGGCGGGTTTGGCCAGACGCCCCGGCGGCGATGTGCGTGAGAACGCACATAGGTGCCGGAGTATCTGCTGGCACGGCGCACTCCCGTATGGGGTGGCGCAGTAGTCGTGGTTGCCCCGCTGAGCGCATTGCTCGCGGGGTTTTCTCGTGTCGGGGGTTCCCCGGCGTCGCCGAGAGGATTCCCGGGCCCGGTCGGCAGAAGCCACTGCCGGAGGCACCGGCGGCGGAGATGAGGCTCAAGGAGGTCACATCAGCACCGAAGCACGCATCAACGAGCGCATCCGTTCTCCCGAAGTCCGGCTCGTGGGGCCGAAGGGGGAGCAGATCGGGATCGTCTCGGTCAACGACGCGCTCAAGCTGGCACAAGAAGCCGACCTCGATCTGGTCGAGGTCGCGCCCACCGCGCGGCCACCGGTCTGCAAGCTCATGGACTACGGCAAGTTCAAGTACGAGTCCGCGGTCAAGGCCAGGGAATCGCGCAAGAACCAGACGCAGACGGTCGTCAAGGAGATCAAGCTGCGCCCGAAGATCGACCCGCACGACTACGGCACCAAGAAGGGCCACGTCGAGCGGTTCCTCAAGGCGGGCGACAAGGTCAAGGTGACGATCATGTTCAGGGGACGTGAGCAGTCAAGGCCCGAGCTGGGCTTCCGTCTGCTGCAGCGTCTCGCCAGCGACGTTGAAGAGCTCGGCTTCGTGGAGTCGCAGCCCAAGCAGGACGGGCGGAACATGATCATGGTGATCGGTCCGCACCGGAAGAAGAGCGAAACAAAGGCGCATACGGCAGGCCAAGGCCAGAACCGGCCGGTGCCCAGCCCGCGCGCTGCCGCAGCAGCGGCTTCTCGGCCGGCGGCCAGTGAGCCCGCCCCCGACGGAGCCGCGGTCCCGGGTCCGGCCTAGCCGGTAGCATCACGGGGCGGCAATAAACCCCGGCGTAAGCGCCGGGGTCAGTGACTGCTGCGCGCCGCAGAGGCGGCAGCTACAAGAAACGGAGACGACGGCGACCATGCCGAAGATGAAGACACACAGCGGAGCCGCGAAGCGGTTCCGGCTGACCGGAACCGGCAAGGTCATGCGCCGCCGCGCCAACCGCAACCACATGTTCGAGCGCAAGTCGTCCCGCCTGACGCGGCGGCTCTACGACGAAGTGACGGTCGCGCCAAGCGACGTCAAGGAGATCAAGAAGCTGCTGGGCAAGTAGCCCGGCCCGCGTTGAGGGAGACGAAACACAATGGCACGCGTCAAGCGGGCGACCAACGCCCACAAGAAGCGCAAGGTTGTCCTCGAACGGGCCAGCGGCTACCGCGGACAGCG
>WNGL01000539.1_pt1 | contig 46030 bp, 40 predicted proteins | sample 5400591 | NCBI WGS metagenome assembly WNGL01 (sample SAMN13153377, study PRJNA577476) | soil metagenome | isolation source: 80 cm soil or saprolite under Garry oak tree replicate 1 | place: USA:California | collected 2016-06-15 | reverse complement strand
TGCCTCACCCTGGTCTGGGCCGTGCTCGACCGGGCCTCCCGCGGCTGGCGCGGCCTGACCATGACCGCCGACGGCCTGCGGCTCCTGCAGGACCTGCGCCGCTCGCTGCTCGAACCACCCCGCCAGCTACGGCCACCCACCGTCACCACCAGCCAGGCCGGCAGCGCCACCGAGAATGTCAGTGCCATCGCCTAACATCACCATGAAGCCGGAACCGCGCCAGTCGCCTTTTACACCGGATTCCGGACGCCACCCAGGCGATTCACCAGGGACTCCTCCCCGGCTACATCGTCGTAGAAGAGAGCTCGTCAGTTCTGCGCGGCAGGCTCCGCGAAACTGAGCAGCTACACCGCCACCACGGGCTCCCGCTCCCGCTGGAGATCCGGCACGACGAGTTCACAACCGACATCCCCGAGAACCGCATCCTGCGCACCGCCTGCGAACGGATACTCACCGTTCCAGGCGTCGACGCCGAGTCCCAGCGCATGCTGCGACGGCAACTCCGCGACTTCACCGATGTCACACCGCTGTCGCGCCGGGATCCGATCCCGGCATGGCAGGCGACCCGCCTGAATGCGCGCTACCACACCGCACTGCGCCTGGCCGAACTCATCCTCCGCGCCACCTCCGTTGAGCACGGGTTCGGAGATGCAACCGTCACCGGCTTCCTGCTTGATATGCCGAAACTGTTCGAAGAGTTCGTCACCGTGGCGCTGCGCGAAGCACTCGTATCGGCCAATGGCGGGCATGTGGACGATCAGGACCGGAATCACTTTGACGTGGCATACCGGGTGGTGCTGCGGCCCGACATCGTATGGAAGATACGAGGCACACCCGCAGCCGTCATCGACGCCAAGTACAAGGCCGAAAAGCCAGCTGGCTACCCCAACACCGACCTCTACCAGTTGCTGGCCTACTGCACCGTGCTCGGCCTGCACACCGGCCACCTGATCTACGCCAAAGGCAACCAGCAGCCCGCGCGCCATGTCGTCCGCCGATCCAGCATCGAGATCCTCTGCCACGCCATCGACCTGGATACCGAACCTAAGGCGCTGCTAGCCGAGATGCGTCACCTGGGCGAGCGGATCGCCGCGACCGCACTCCGCCCGAAGACCGCGCCAATGGCGGACGAATCAGCCTGAAGATGTCGGACTGGAGTCAAAGCCATGATCTTCAAGGTGAGCTGGCATCTACCCTGAGGATGTGGAGACTGTGACGCTCTCGCACGGAACGACGGAATCGGCTGCGAACCGGGCCGCCGGATCTGTGATCGGAGCCATCTAGCGCACCGATCCTGTTCAACCCACACCGCCGCCACACCCGCCCGGCGTGCCATCGAAGGATAATCTGGCCCGGCGGATGCCGCCAAACGACGCCCAGAACGACGGTCAAATGACGGTCAGACGATCATCGAACTGTCCCGCACAGGCCCGAACAAGGGTACTGACCTGGGCCTTTGGGTGGAGCTAAGGGGACTCGAACCCCTGGCCTCTTGCATGCCATGCAAGCGCTCTACCAACTGAGCTATAGCCCCTTGGATGCCGTAGCAGACCTGTCAGGAGTCAGGACCTGTCGGCAACGCCTCGTTAGTGTACAAGACCTGAGCGCATCACCGGTCGTCGCTGAGCACCGGCTCCGGCAGGGTTCCGGCGTTGTGCTCCAGCAGGCGCCACTTGTTGCGGCGGCGGCCCAGAACCGACCAGGCGCAGTTCGACAGCGGACCGACTGCTCCCCAGAGTTCTTCGGGGAAGCCGAGCATCCGCGCGGCGCCGAGCCGGAGCGCCGCGCCGTGGCTGACTACCACGGCGAGCGATCCCGGAGCCAAGCTGTCGGCGATCCGCTCCAGCGCCGCTCCCGCACGCTCGGCGACGGCGGCTGAGGACTCCCCGCTGGGCGGTAGCCACTGCGCATGCTCTGCCGGGTAGCGAGCACGTATCTCCGTGTCAGTGAGTCCTTCCCACAAGCCACCGTGGCGTTCCCGCAGATCCTTGTCGGGCACCACGGCCAGCCCCGTGAGCCGGGCCAGCGGCGCCGCGGTCCCCCGCGCCCGCGCAAGGTCCGAGGAGAAGATCGCGTCTGGCCGAAGCGCGGCGAGCAGCCGTGCGGCTCGTTCGGCCTGTTGCTCGCCGACCGAATCGAGCGGGATGTCGCTTTGGCCTTGAAATCGCCTCTCCATGTTCCACGCGGTCTGGCCGTGCCGCCAGAGAACCAGCCTGACTGACTCCTCGCGGTAGCGCGCCGAGCCTGCTATGGCCGAAGTGGGCAGCGCTTCCTCAGAACGCGCAGACGGGCGCCCGGGACCACCCCCGGCAGCTGCCACCGTCAGGACAGCCTTCCCTGGTCCGCTGCCGAAGCCTGATCGGGGCCGGTGACGCCCGCTCCCACCGGCTCGGGCAGCGCGATCACGGGGCAGTCCTTCCAGAGCCGCTCCAGCGCGTAATATGTCCGTTCTTCCGCATGCTGGATGTGAATCACGAGGTCGAGGTAGTCGAGGAGGACCCAGCGGCCTTCCCGTTCGCCTTCCCGGCGGACCGGCCGGACTCGGGCCGCGCGCAGCTTGTCCTCGATCTCGTCGACGATCGCCCGGACTTGGCGGTCGTTGGCAGCGGAGCAGAGCAGGAACACGTCGGTGATGACGAGCTGCTCGCTCACGTCGTAGGCAATGATTCCGGTGGCGAGCTTGTCAGCCGCGGCTCCTGCCGCGATCCCCGCAAGCTCAATAGCCTTGGCGGTAGCGGTCACGTGTGCTGCTCGTCCTCCTTCGTGGTGCCCTTTCCCTACCCTCTCACGCATGCCCCGAACGCGGCAGGGGCGCGCGGCGCGCGGCCGCACCTGACCCCCGTTACCCCGGGCCCTCCGCGCCCAAGCGTGGCCGGGCCAGGCCTGCCCTGGCCGAGCCCCGCCCTCCGCCGAGAAAACGGAGAATCCGGCCGACCGGGACATAACGATCCGTCTCAGGGTAACCCCGGAACGGCGCCACCGCCCCTCGATAACACTCCGGCGGCAAGCCGCGGCTCAAAGTAACACCACCGGCGCTCTCAATCATCTCGCCGCGCATACAGACGCCGCTTCGCGATGTACTGCACGATCCCGTCAGGGACGAGATACCAGATCGGCTCCCCCTCGGCCACGCGCTGACGGCACTCGGTCGAGGAGATCGCCAGGGCCGGAACCTCGACCAGACTGACCCCATCCTCCGGCAGGCCGTGCCCGGCGCGAAGCCGGTGCCCCGGCCGCGTGCACCCGACAAAATGTGCCAGCTCAAACAGCTCATCCACGTTCTGCCACGACATCAACTGCGACAACGCGTCGGCGCCGGTGATAAAGAACAGCTTTGTTCCATCTCCGCGCTCCGCGCGCAAATCGCGCAACGTATCGATCGTGTACGTCGGGCCCGGCCGGTCAATGTCGATCCGGCTGACCGAAAAACGCGGGTTGGACGCGGTCGCGATCACGGTCATCAGGTACCGGTCCTCGGCCGGCGAAACCCGCTTGCCGCGCTTCTGCCACGGCTGGCCGGTCGGCACGAACACGACCTCGTCCAGCGAGAAGATGTGCGCCACCTCGCTTGCCGCGACGAGGTGGCCGTGGTGGATGGGGTCGAACGTGCCCCCCATGATCCCGATCCTGCCCGGCTGGCCCCCAGCGTTCATGCTGGAGACTCTAGCGATCACCGCAGCGCACACCCCAGGGAGGCCCGGCAACGGGGCCTGCTTCTCCGGCGGGGTTTCGTGCCGGAGTACGTCCTCCCAGCCTCACTCCAGGCCGGCCACCGGCGGCGTGCCGTCCCGCCAGCGCATAACCCGCACCGCCTTGCCCACCTCGCTGCGCGGCACGGTCCCCGGCGGCAGCACCCGGACCCGCACGCTCACCCCTAGTTCCCCCCGCAGTCGCGCCTCCAGTTCATGCTCCGCCGGCAGCCGCCCGGCCCCAGGCGAGTCCCCGCTCGCGGAGGGCCGCGCCGCGCCGCCCGACGGCGAGTCCCCGCTCACGGGAGGCGGTTCCTGACCGGCGGACGGCGGGGCGGCAAGAGCAGACGGCGGGTGGGCAGCGGCAGCCGTTCTGTGTTCGCAACATGCGATCAACTGACGGGTGTCTCGCCGCTCATCCAGGACGAGCAGGTAATCGTGCCCCAGGGCGGGATCAGCCAGCAGGACCCGCTCAACCTCGTTGGGATAGATGTTGACCCCGCGCAGCACCAGCATGTCGTCGCGCCGGCCGGTGACCTTGCTCATCTTCACCAGCGTCCGGCCGCAGGCACACGGGCCCCGCCGCAGCGACGCGATGTCGCCGGTCCGGTAGCGCAGCAGCGGCAGCGCCTGCCGGGTGACGGTGGAGAACACCAGCTCACCGGGTGTGCCATCGGGAACGGGCGCGCTGGTCGCCGGGTCGATCGCTTCCACCAGGAAGTGATCCTCGTTCACGTGCAGCCCGTCGGCGGCCTCCAGGCACTCCGACGCCACCCCGGGCCCGATCACCTCGGACAGCCCGTAGATGTCCAGCGCACGCAGGCCCAGCAGTTCCTCAATACGGGCCCGCATCTCACCCGACCAGGGCTCCGCGCCAAACACCCCCGCCTTGAGCGACAGCCCGTCCCCAGGCCGGACCCCCGCCGCGGCCAGCGCCTCGCCGAGCCGGATCGCGTACGAGGGCGTACATGTGAGGATGTCCGGGCGCAGGTCCCGGATGAGGGTGACCTGCCGCGCGGTCATCCCGCCGGAGGCGGGCACCACGGTGGCGCCCAGCTCCACGGCACCCTGGTGAATGCCGAGGCCGCCGGTGAACAGCCCATACCCGTACGCGTTGTGCACGATGCTGCCCCGCCCCGCGCCCGCGGCCACCAGCGCCCGCGCACACATCCGCGCCCACAGCGCCAGGTCCGCAGCGGTATACGCGACCAAAGTAGGACGCCCACCGGTGCCGCTGGAACCGTGCACAGTGACCACGTCCTGGACTGGAACCGCGATCATGCCAAACGGATACCCCTCCCAAAGGTCAGTTTTGGCCGTCAATGGGAGACGGGGCAGATCAGCAAGCGTGACATCGGCGCCACCGGTCACACCAGCGGCGCGCAGCCGTTCTGACTGAACCCCGCGCAGCGCCAGCAGCCGGTTGATCAGGCCGCGCAGCCGCTGGAGTTGGAGCTGCGCGCGTTCCTCGGGGCGCATCGCCTCTGCGTCCGGCTCGAACAATCTGCCTACCTCCTAGTGACTCACAATGACATGACCACGGATTCGAGCGCCCCGCGGTTCCCGGTACAACCGAAATCGCCGGCCCCGCCATCCCCTGAGTGCGCCTACGATGCGAGTATGACCACCGTGCCGGATCGCGCCCGGGTACGCCTGCCCGGGATTTCTTCCCGCGCCTACGAACACCCCGCCGACCGGTCGGCGCTGGTGGCGATGCGCAAGCTCACCGGGTTCGACGTGCTGCTGCGCCGTCTCGCCGGGCTGTTCTCCGACCGGAGCCTGCGGCTGCTGTTCCTGGCCAGCTCCGTGCGGGCTTCCGAGCAGCAGTTCCCGCAGCTGTATGCGCTGCTGCGGGACGGCGCCTCCATCCTGGACCTGCCCGAGGTGCCGGAACTGTTCATCTCACAGGACCCGGTCCCGAACGCGATGGCGCTGGGTTCTGACAAGCCCTTCATCGTGATCACCACCGGGATGGTGGACCTGCTCGACACCGAGGAACTCCGGTTCGCGATCGGCCACGAACTCGGGCACGTGCTGTCCGGGCACTCCGTGTACCGGACCATGCTGTTCCACCTGACCCGGCTCGCGGCCCGGCTGGCCTGGTTCGCCATCGGGTACATCGGCCTGCGGGTGATCATCGCCGGGCTGGAGGAGTGGTACCGCAAGTCGGAGCTGTCCTGCGACCGGGCGGGGGTGCTGGCCGGCCAGGACCAGCCTGCGGCCCGCCGCGCGCTCATGAAGATGGCCGGCGGCCCCCGGATGTCCGAACTCAGCCACGACGCGTTCCACGAGCAGGCGCGCGAGTACGACGCCGTCCCGGATGTACGGGAGGGCCTGATCAAGCTGATGCAGTTGCAGGGGAACACGCACCCGTTCGCGGTGGTGCGTTTTGCCGAGCTGGACCGGTGGATGGCCGAGGGCGACTACCAGACCATCCTGTCGGGCGAGTACCCGCGCCGCGAGGACGACGAGACGACGTCGGTGAGCGAGGAGATCAAGGCGGCGGCGCGCTCCTACCAGGAGTCGTGGAACCGCACGTCCGACCCCTTCGTCGGCCTGGTCAAGGGCTTCGCTGAGACGGCCGCCGGAGCGGGCGAACGCCTGTTCAGCGGCCTCTTCGGCCGCCGCGAGAACTGACCCGCGCCCCGCGTTCAGCCGGCCGCTTGGGCGCCAGGCGCCTGCGAGGGGACGAGCAGAACCAGGTCGTCGCGGTGCACGATCTCCCGCTCGTACTCCGGCCCCCGCTTGGCGGCGAGCCACCGGGTGGAACGGCCCATGAGCGCGGGGATCTCGGCGGCGGCGTAGTTGACAAGCCCGCGCGCCACCACCCGGCCGCCGGCATCGCACAGATCGACCGGATCGCCCGCGTCGAATGTCCCCTCCACACCGGTGATCCCGGCCGGGAGCAGCGAGGCGCGCCCGGCCACCACGGCCCGCACGGCGCCCGGGTCGAGCATCAGCCTGCCCCGGGCCGCGGCGGCGTGCGCCAGCCACAGCTGGCGGGTGCCCGGGCGCCGCTGGTGCGGGGCGAAGTACGTCCCGGCCAGCTCCCCCGCCAGTGCTGCCGCCGCCTGGTCGGCGCGGGCCACCACGGTGGGAATGCCCGCCTCGGTCGCGATCAGGGCCGCGTCGACCTTGGTCACCATCCCGCCCGTGCCCATGCCGTCGGACGCCGCCCCCGCCCTCGGTGCCGGGCCGAGGAACACACCGTCGAGTTCTGCCCGGTCTGCCACCCGGGTGATCCGCCGCGCGCCTGGGCGGCGTGGGTCGGTGTCGTAGAGACCGTCGATGTCGGAGAGAAGGATCAGCGCGCCCGCCCTGACCACGTGCGCGACCAGGGCCGCCAGCCGGTCGTTGTCGCCAAACCGGATCTCATGGGTGGCGACGGTGTCGTTTTCGTTCACCACCGGCAGGACACCGAGGTCGAGCAGGCGGTCGAAGGTGCGCTGGGCGTTCCGGTAGTGGGCGCGGCGCATAAGGTCGTCGGCTGTCAGCAGGATCTGCCCCGACCGCACGCCGAGCCGGGCGAAGGCGGCGGCGTAGGTGGCGACAAGCAGGCCCTGTCCCACGCTGGCAGCAGCCTGCTGGGTGGCAAGGTCGCGGGGCCGGCGGGTAAGGCCAAGCGGGGCGAGGCCGGCCGCGATCGCCCCCGAGGAGACCAGCACCACCTGGGTGCCGGCGTGAACGCGGGCGGCGAGCACCCCGGCAAGGGACGCGACCCGCTCGTCCTCGATCCCGCCCTCGGGTGTCGTGAGGGAGGTCGAGCCGATCTTGACGACGACCCGGCGCGCGCCGGCGACGTCGGGACGGCCCGCGACCTCCGTGCGGGGCGCCGCTGGAGCAGCCGGCGGGCGGGGGGCGGTCACGGGGCGATCCTCCGGTCAGTTCCGCGCGGCCCGAACCGGCGTGGGGCGCCTGCCGGAATGTCCGGGTCCCAGTCGAACACCACCTCGTCGCCCTCTTCGCCGATCATGACCTGCGCGCCCGTCGTGGCACCCGCCTCGGTGAGGGCTTGTTCCACACCCACCCGGGCCAGCCGGTCGGCCAGGTAGCCGACCGCCTCGGTGTTGGTGAAGTCGGTTTGCTGCACCCAGCGGCGCAGTTTGTCCCCCCGCACGAGGAAACTGTTCTCACCGGCCAGGACCACCTCGAACTCGGGGCCACCGGCGGCGGGCGGGCGGATCACCTGCCGGCTCGGCACGGGCGCAGGCGCCGCCGCCCGGACCGCGGCGACGGTGCTGCCCAGCGTGTACGCGAGTTCCCGCACGCCCTCGTGCGAGGCAGCGGAAACAAGGCTGTTCGTCAGGCCCCGGCTGGCGAGAGCCACCCGGGCACGCTCGGCCGCCGCCTGCGCTTCGGGGATGTCGATCTTGTTGAGGGCGACGACCCTGGGACGGGTGCTCAGGTCCGCTCCCGTGACCGCCTCGTAGGCGGCCAGTTCCGCCTCGATGATGTCGAGGTCGGCCACCGGGTCACGACCGGGTTCCCCGCCGGGGCCAGCCGCGCAGTCAAGCACGTGCACCAGCACCACGCAGCGCTCCACGTGGCGCAGGAACTCCAGGCCGAGGCCCTTGCCCTGACTCGCGCCAGGGATGAGGCCGGGCACGTCCGCGACGACGAACTGGGTCTGGCCCGCCTCCACCACGCCCAGGTGCGGGGTGAGGGTGGTGAACGGGTAGTTCGCGATCTTGGGCCGGGCCGCCGACATGGCCGCGATCAGCGATGACTTGCCCGCGTTGGGGAACCCGACGAGACCAGCGTCGGCGACCGTCTTGAGCTCGGCTACGAGCGTGCCCTCACTGCCGGGCACACCCCGCAGCGCGAAGCCAGGGGCCTTGCGCCGGGGCGAGGCAAGCGCCGCGTTTCCCAGGCCGCCCCGCCCGCCCTGGGCGGCGATGTACCGGGTTCCCGCCCCCATCAGGTCGGCGAGTTCCAAGCCGTCTTCTGATTTCACCACGGTGCCGTCCGGCACTTTTACGATCAGGTCAGCGCCGTCGGCTCCGTTACGATGCGAACCGGAGCCCTGCTTGCCGTTGCCCGCCCGCCGGACCGGGCGCCGCTGCAAGTCGAGCAGGGTGGCCATGCTGGGGTCCACCTCGAAGATCACATCTCCGCCGCGCCCGCCGTTGCCCCCGTCCGGCCCGCCAAGTGGCTTGAACTTTTCCCGGTGAACGGACGCGCAGCCGTGCCCGCCGTCGCCCGCCTTCACACGCAGGACGGCCTGGTCGGCGAACTCGGCCATTGTCTCCTTCTCCCAGCACGCTCACACTGCGTGAGCTGCGCAATCGCAGAAACGTCAGGGGCGGACCGGCTGGCGGTCCGCCCCTGACGCGTGTCTTTTGCTGAACGCTGAGGCGGCGCCTAGCCCGGCGCCACCGGCGTGGATTCTGGTGCGCGTTCGGCGACCACGCTCACGGCCCGGCGGCGACGCACGCTGCCAAACGATACAAAGCCGCTGACCAGGGCGAACAACGTGTCATCTCCGCCACGGCCGACCCCAGGGCCGGGGTGGAAGTGAGTGCCGCGCTGGCGCACGATGATCTCGCCCGCGTTGACCTGCTGGCCCCCGAACCGCTTCACGCCAAGCCGCTGCGCACTGGAGTCGCGGCCGTTCCGGCTGGACGACGCGCCCTTCTTGTGTGCCATCGTCAGCTCTTCTTTCCTGCCGCGGGCGTCCGCCCGGCCTTGATGGACGTGATCTTCACCTGGGTGTACCGCTGGCGGTGACCAAGACGCCGGCGGTAGCCGGTCTTGTTGCGGAACTGGATCATGTTGATCTTGGGACCCGTAATGGATCCCATGATCTCCGCAGTGATCTTGTAGCGGTCCAGTTCCGCCGCGTCACTGATGACCTTCCCGTCCTCGACAACAAGCACGGCGGGCAGCGTCACGCTTGAGCCAACGTCGCCCGGGAGTGTGTCGACGGTGAGGACATCGTCCACGGCCGCCTTTTCCTGCCTGCCACCGCAGCGCACGATCGCGTACACGGAAGAACTCTCTCTCTGCCTTGTGCGGGCCCGCCACGCCGGTCCGCAGGTGCGGGCTGCGTGCAAAAGATGGGGCTCGCCAGCCTTGCACACGGCATCCTGGGAAACTCGTCCCGGATCCATCCTGTGCGCTGGTTTTTCAGGTTATCAGAACCCCGACGCCGCCGGTGCCGACGCTGAGTCTCCATGATCCCCGGTCCCGTCGCTTCCATCGGCCTGCTGCCCGGCCGCGGTCTCGTCCCGCGCCCCGGTCTCGCCCACGGTGCCGGTGGGAGCCCCGGGCGTGGCTGTGTCCCCCGCGACGGTTTCGCCGGCGGCCCCGGTCTCGCCGCCGGCCGCGACACTGTCGGTGGGCGGGCTGGGCGGGCCGGGCTCCCTGGTGGCCGCGCGGCGGCGGCGCCTCCCGCCTGTGGAGTGCGCCGGCTGGGCGTCCTCCCCCGGCTCGGGCAGGTCGCCGCCCTTGCGAGCAGGCTGGGCATCCGCCGGCTCGGGCAGGTCGCCGCCCTTGCGAGCAGGCTGCGCCACCCTGCCCTCATTGCTCACATTGCCCTCACGGCTCGCGCCAGCCTTGGACGCGCGGCCACCCGCCTGCGCCCGGGCGTCAGCGCGTCCCCGGTGGCCCGCGCTGACATGTTCGGCCCCGTCCAGCGAGATCAGGACGCCACGCCCGTTGCAGCACTCACACGGCTGCGAGAACGCCTCCAGCAGCCCCGAACCGACCCGTTTGCGGGTCATCTGAACCAGGCCGAGCGAGGTTACCTCGGCAACCTGGTGCTTTGTCCGGTCCCTGGACAGGCATTCGAGCAGCCGCCGGAGCACCAGTTCGCGGTTGCTCTCAAGCACCATGTCGATGAAGTCGATCACGATGATCCCGCCGGTGTCGCGTACCCGTAGCTGCCGGACGATCTCCTCGGCCGCTTCCAGGTTGTTGCGGGTGACCGTCTCTTCCAGGTTTCCGCCCTGGCCGGTGAACTTACCCGTGTTGACGTCGATGACGGTCATGGCCTCGGTGGTGTCAATGACCAGCGAGCCACCGCTGGGCAGCCACACCTTGCGTTCCAGCGCCTTGGCGAGTTGCTCGTCGATGCGGTACTGCCCGAAGGCATCCTCCTCGCTCTGCCAGTGCTCAAGGCGCCCGGCCAGGTGCGGGGCGACGTAGCGGACGTACTCGTCCACCAAGTCCCAGCCCTGCTCCCCGGAGACGACGAGCTTGCTGAAGTCCTCGTTGAAGATGTCCCTGACGACCCGGATGGTCAGGTCGGGTTCGCTGTAGAGAAGCTCCGGTGGGCTCGCGGTCTGCGACCTGCGATCGATGCTCTCCCATTGCGCGGACAGCCGGGACACGTCGTGTGCCAGTTCGTCCTCGGACGCGCCTTCGGCCGCCGTGCGCACGATAACGCCCGCGTTCTCGGGCATGACCTGCTTGAGGATCTGCTTGAGCCGGGCCCGCTCGGTGTCGGGAAGCTTGCGGCTGATCCCCATCATGGACCCGCCGGGCACGTAGACCAGGTAACGCCCGGGCAGGCTGACCTGGCTGGTCAGCCGTGCCCCCTTGTGGCCGACGGGATCCTTGGTGACCTGCACCAGGACCGACTGGCCGGACTTGAGCGCCGATTCGATCCGCTTGGACTCCCCCTCCAGCCCACTGGCGTCGAAATTTACTTCACCGGCATACAAAACGGCGTTGCGGCCCTTGCCTATGTCGACAAAGGCAGCTTCCATCGACGGCAGCACGTTCTGAACCTTGCCCAGGTAGACGTTGCCGACCATGGACTGGTAGGTCGCGCGGTCCACGTAGTGCTCGACCAGCACGCCGTCCTCGAGCACGGCGATCTGGATGCGGTCCCCTTGCTGGCGCACGACCATGAGCCGGTCGACTGCCTCACGCCTGGCAAGGAACTCCGACTCGGTGATGATCGGCGGGCGCCGCCGGCCCGATTCGCGCCCTTCCTTGCGGCGCTGCCGTTTCGCCTCCAGCCTGGTGGACCCCCGGACGGACTGCACCTCCCGCTCGTCTGGCCCGCCAGCACGTGGTGGGCGGACGTGCACGACGGTGTCGGGCGGGTCATCCGGCCCGGACTGCTCAGCTTCTGGCCCGGAACCCCGGCGCCGCTTGCGCCGTCTGCGGCGGCTTGCGGCTGTGCCGCCCTCGCCGTTCTCCTCCCCGGCGCCTGCTTCGGGGGTGGCGCCTTCCCCGGCCCCGGTATCTTCCGCCTCACTGGGAGGCGGTTGCTTGCGTGGCCGGGCCGCTCCGTCGGCGGCTCCATCGGCCTCGGGCGCGGCGGCGCCTTCGGCAGCTGCCTCGCCCTCGGAACCGCGCCCGCGCGCCCGGGCTCCCCGGCGGCGCCGCTTGCGGCTTGGGCCTTCGGCCTCGCCACCGTCGTGCTCGGTCTCTGTTTCTGTGCCTGCCGGCGCGGCGCCCTGCGATGTGGGCGCTGCCGGTGCGGCCGGTACGGCCGGTGCGGCCGGTGCGGCCGGTGCGGCCGGTGCGGTCACGGACGTGACGGCTGTGGGTGGCTGGAAGATCACCTGGGGCGGCTGGAAGGCCGCGGCGGGCACAGGCTCCGGCTGGTCATCAGCGGTGTGCTCGGTGGCCCGCCCCGCCCCTGACCCAGCTGGCGCCGTCGCGAAGGGAAAGGCGAATTCCGCGGCGGCACCGGTGTCGCGGTTATCCCCGGCTGCGGCCCCAGCGTCCGGCGCTTCCGGCGCGGGCTCGCTGGCGTTGCGCCGGGTGCGCCGGGCCGGGCGGCGGGCGCGGGTGGGCGTGCCCGCCTCGCTGCTGTCGCTCCCACCCGGGGCGCGCTGAAGCTCCGGTGACGACCCGTCCGCCACGGCGGAACGTGCCTGGGCTGCCCCCCCACCCGTACTGGGTGTTTCGCTTACGCCGGGCGACCCTTTCCTTCCCGGTCCGTCACTGTCGGACTCGTTGTCGTGCAGCTCGCTGTCGAGCATCCGGGCTGTCTCCCGTCAAGTTCCCGGGCTCGGGGGCCCGCAAGGGCCCGTCCGCTCCGCGCGGGAACTGGTTGCACGCGCCAACCTGGTGGGTGTCCATCTCCTGGGCGGTCCCCCCTCCGTGGCACGTTGTCTCCACTTGTCCTCCTGGCCCGCCCCGCCTCCGCGGCAGCGGTGCCCTGCCCGGGCCCAGCGGGCCGGAGGGCGCCAGCCCACCGGCCGCGGTCCCGCGCGCGGGCAGCCCGGGAGATGATTCCCCCGGGCCAGCGCCCAAGGCTTCGGTGCTGGTGGCCGTCGGCCACCAGACATCCGATATCGCCCCGGCACCGGCAACCGCCGCGTTGAGCGGTCCCTGCGCCAGCCGGGTCACCAACGGCGGTGACGGCGGCGCGAGACCTGTGGCGCGGCGGAGCGCGGCCAAGATGTCATCAGGCCGAACGACAGGTACAACATGCCGAACAACCATTCGAAGTATTGCATTCCCGGTGTGACTCGCATCGACGGCACACCGGTCGGTCTCGGTCTTGATCGAGATCACGGGGGCTCGGGCATCCATTCGCCGGGTCCCCTTGCTGGTGAGGCGCTCTACTTCGATGGCCTCGCAGGCGAGGAACTCATCCACGGCGGCTGCCGCCTCCTGCGGCGGAACACCGGGAAGGACCACCTGCCACAGAGATGCCTCCAGCGTGAGCCCGGCAAGGGTCGCCGGATCCTCAGTCACCTCGATCACGTCGATTCCGTCTGGCAGGGCCGCGTTGAGCCGTTCCCGCACGTTGGGAGCAGCGCACCGCCGGGTCAGGCACAGCTCCAAGTACTCAGCCTCGCTTGCTGTCCCGGTCGGGGCCGCGCCAGCGTAGGAAATCTTCGGGTGCGGAGTGAACCCCGCGGAATAAGCGATGGGCACCCCTGCCCGCCGGACTCCCCGCTCAACAGCACGCGCCACGTCTCGGTGGCTGGCGAAACGCATCCTGCCTCTTTTAGCGTACCGGACAATCAGGCGCTGAGTCACGGGCAGCACGCCCGCCGCACCAGGCGGCGTGAACCCGGTCATGTGGCAGCCGTTCCAGCGGACACCACGGTGAGCGGGAGCAGGGTGCGTCCGGTCGGGCCGGTCTGGATTTCGGTGCCCATGGAGGGGCACACGCCGCAGTCATAGCACGGCGTCCAGCGGCAGTCCTCCACCTCCGCGGCACCCGCCGGGTCCACCGCGTCCCGCCAGTCCTGCCACAGCCAGTCGCGGTCGAGCCCGGCGTCGAGGTGGTCCCAGGGCAGGACTTCGTTGTAGTCGCGCTCGCGGGTGGTGTACCAGTCCAGGTCCACTGGCTCGCCCGCGAGCGCGGCGCGGCAGCACCGTTCCCACCGGTCGAAGGAGAAATGCTCGCTCCACCCGTCGAACCGGGCGCCGTCCTCCCACGCTGCCCTGATTACCCGGGCGACACGGCGGTCCCCCCGGGAAAGCAGGCCCTCGATGATCGAGGGCCTCCCGTCGTGGTAGCGGTAACCCACGGCCCGGCCATAACCAGGGTTCGCGCGCAGCGCGCCGCCCAGTTTCCGCAGCCGCGCGTCCACGGTCTCGTGGCTGCACTGGGCGGCCCACTGGAACGGCGTGTGGGGCTTGGGTATGAACCCGCCGATCGAGACCGTGCACCGGATGTCGCGGCGGCCCGTCGCCTCCCGGCCCGCCTTGACCGCCTTCCGCGCCAGGCCGGCGATCGCGACCACATCCTCGTCGGTCTCGGTGGGCAGGCCACACATGAAGTAGAGCTTGACCTGGCGCCAGCCGCTGGCATAGGCGGTGGACACGGTGCGGATCAGGTCTTCCTCGGTGACCATCTTGTTGATCACCTTGCGCATCCGGTCGGTCCCGCCCTCGGGCGCGAACGTGAGCCCGGATCGCCGCCCGTTGCGGCTCAGTTCGTTGGCCAGCGTGACATTGAACGCGTCCACCCGGGTGGACGGCAGCGACAGCCCGGTGCTGGTGCCCTCGTACCGGTCGGCCAGGCCGGTGGCGATCTCATTGATCTCGCTGTGATCGGCGCTGGACAGCGACAGCAGGCCCACCTCGTTGAAACCGCTGGCCCGCACGCCCTGCTCCACCATGTCCCCGATGGTGGTGATGCTCCGCTCCCGGACCGGCCGGGTGATCATGCCCGCCTGGCAGAACCGGCAGCCCCGGGTGCAGCCACGGAAGATTTCCACGCTGTAACGTTCGTGGACCGACTCCGCCACCGGAACCAGCGGCCGGCGCGGGTACGGCCACTCATCAAGCTCCATAACGGTGTGCTTGGCAACCGTGTGGGGCACCCCGGGCCGGTTCGGTGCCACCCGCCTGATCCGGCCGTCCCGCAGGTACTCCACGTCGTAGAAACGGGGCACGTACACCCCGCCGCCGGTGGCCAGCCGCATCAGCAGGCCGTCCCGCCCGCCGGGCCGCCCCGCCCGCTTCCAGTCCCTGATCAGCTCCGTTATCGCCAGTACCGCCTGCTCACCATCACCGAGCACCACGCCGTCGGTGAACTCGGCGATCGGCTCCGGGTTGAAGGCCGCGTGCCCGCCCGCCAGGACGACGGGGTCCTGCTCACCGCGCTGCGCGGCGTCCAGCGGGATGCCGGCCAGGTCGAGTGCGGTGAGCAGGTTGGTGTACCCCAGTTCGGTGGCGAAGCTGACACCGAGCACGTCGAACGCCCGCACGGGCCGGTGCGCGTCCACCGTGAACTGGGGTATCCCGTGCTCACGCAGGAGCTTTTCCATGTCCGGCCACACACTGTAGGTGCGTTCTGCGAGCACGCCCGCACCGCCGTTCAGCACCTCGTAGAGAATCTGGATGCCCTGGTTGGGAATCCCCACCTCGTAGGCGTCGGGGTACATGAGTGCCCAGCGGACCTCGGCGGCATCCCAGTCCTTGACGACGGCGTTGAGCTCACCGCCCACGTACTGGACGGGCTTGCGGACCAGCGGAAGGAGCGGCTCCAGCCGGGCATAGACCGATTCCACTGGCATCACCCCAGCTTACCGACGCGCCCGCCCGGCGCACCAACGCCCCATCGTCATGATCAGGGGGATTTTTCAGCAGTCACTATGCCTGAAAAATCCCCCTGATCATGAACATCAGAGCTGGGGCCAGCGTGGCTCCGGCAGCGCCATGGCGCCCGCGGGCTGGGTGGGCTTGGGCCGTCTCGGCTCGCGGACACCGGCGAAAGGTGGCCAGCGCCGCCCGCCGCCGTTGGGCCTGATCCGGCGCCTGGTGAGGCTGATGATCCAGCGGGCGGGCGCGGTGAGTGCGATCCAGACGGGGTTGGCGAGGAATGGCGACGCCATCCGTCCCAGCCGGCTGTGCCGGGTCGCCCACGACACGTCGATGAACTCGCTCCCGTAGTCGCGCGTGAGCCACCGCCACCGGGCGGCGCGAGGCTGGGAGCGGGGCGGCAGGACCCAGTCAGGGCGGGCACGGAACCCCTTCAGGTAGTGCCGGTTGACGAGCTCCCCCGTCAGCAAAACGGCTGGGGAAAGCACGACCACCAGCAGCGACACAACCCCGAACCAGACAACGCAAAGTGCTTTGTGCCGGAACCCCATACCCCCAGTATGCGCCCGCCAGGACCCGCAGGCACCGCCCAGCCGTTCGCCCACCGCGAAGGCCGGTGCACCCGGGACGGGGCGGCATGCGGCCCGGTTGCCACGCCCGCGCATGCGGCTGGGTTGCCACGCCCGCGCATGCGGCTGGGTTGCCACGCCCGCGCATGCGGCCAGGTCCACGCCTCGCGCGCCAGTCAGCTGAAGATGCGGTGGCGGCGGTGAACTGCCTGGAGCACGCCGATAGCGATCATGTCGGCGAACATGGCGGACCCGCCGTAGGACACGAACGGGAGTGGCAGCCCGGTGACCGGCGCGATGCCGATCGTCATCCCGATGTTGATGAATACCTGCACCCCGAACCACACGGCGATCCCTGATGCCACGAGCAGGCCGAACATGTCGTCGGCGCGGGCCGCGATCCGGAGCGCGCGGAAGATCAGCACGCCGAGCAGCACGATGATCGTTACCGCGCCCACGAAGCCAAGCTCCTCACCGGCCACCGTGAAGATGAAGTCGGTCTGCTGTGAGGGCACAAAGCTGCCCGCGACCAGCTGCCCGTGGAACAGGCCCTGCCCGAACATCCCGCCGGAGCCGATGGCGATCTTGGCCTGGGCGGCGCTGTAACCGGAGCCGAGCGGGTTCGCGGACGGGTTCATGAATGCCGTCAGCCGGTCCACCTGGTACGGCTTGAGCAAGTGCATGCTCCATACCGTGAGCACACCGATGGTCCCGGTGGCTGCGAGCCCGCCAATCCAGCGCAGCTGGATGCCCGACAGGACGATCATGCCGATCACCACGGTCAGCAGCACGATGGTGACACCGAGCGCCGGCTCCGCCACCACCATGCCGAGGACCGGGGCGGCAAGGGCGATCACCGCGAGAAGCTGCCGTGGGGTCGGTGGTGAGGCCCGTCCGCGCGTCTCGCCGAAGATCATGGCAATGAGCAGGATCAGGCCCAGCTTGGCGTACTCGGAGGGTTCTATCTGGAACCCGCCGGGCAGCGAGATCCAGGCATGGGCCCCGTTGACCGTGCTTCCAAACGGGGTGAGCACCGCCAGCAGTCCCAGGCACGCCCCGGCATAAACGAACGGTGCGTAGATCCGCATCATGCGGTAGTCGAGCGCACTGACCGCCACCATCAGCCCCAGCCCGATGGCCACGTTCAGCAGCTGCTTCTGCAGGTACGTGCGGGGGTTGGTGCCCACCTGCTCCAGTTCCGGCTGCGTCGCCGACCACACCAGCAGCGTGCCGATCAGGGCGAGGGCGAGCACGGTGGCCACCAGCACCCAGTCCACGTGCCGCAGCAGCGAGTTCTTGGCCAGCACCCGTTCCCGCAAGGTGCGCGGCCGCAGGACGCCCCCGCTGCTGTGCGTGCCGCCGTACTCGGCCGCTGGCCGCACCGGATCAAGCCCGCGCAGACTGGCCGGGCGGCCAGTGCCAAGCCCGCCGGTGCCGCCTCCCCGCCCGAAGCTCATCGGCCTGCTCCCGCGTAGCCAGGCGGCGGGACAATCGCGCCGTTGGCGGACAGGCTGGGGAGCTTGCCAGGTGCCACGCCACCCGGGAAGGCGGCACGGTGGCCCTCCAGCCCGTAAATGCTGTCCCAGATCTCGCGTGCCGCCGGAGCGGACACGTCCGCGCCCTCCCCCGACTTGGGCACCATGACCACGACCACGTACTTGGGATTGCTTGCCGGGGCGAAGGAGGCGAACACGGACGTGGCCTGCCCTCCGACCACTTCGGCGGTACCGGTCTTGGCCGCGACCTGCAGCTTGTTCAGCGGGAAGCCGGCGAACGCCCCGGCGGCCGTCCCCTGGGTAACCACATCGACCAAGGCGCTCCTGATGTAGCTCAAGGTGGAACGCGACACCGGCAGGTGGCCCGCGACTGGGGGGGTGATCCGCTTGACCACCTTCCCCGACGGGGAGAGCAGCGCCGCGCCGACCCGCGGCTTGTACAGGGTGCCCCCGTTGGCGATCGCCGCATAAGCGCGGGCGAGCTGGAGCGGGGTGACCGTCACGTAGCCCTGGCCGATCGACGCGATCACCGCCTGCCCGGGTGCCCACTGGTACCCCGACCGGCAGTCGTCCCACTCGATCTGCTGGACGTAGCTGCCGTACTGCCGTCCCTGCTTGCACCAGAGGTCCTTGTACTGCTTCCAGTAGTAGTACAGCCACTGGCGGGTGGGCACTGTCCCTGGCGACTCCTCCGGCAGGTCGATCTTGGTGTTACGGCCGAACCCGAAAGCCAGCTCCATCTTCTGCATCTTCTGCACCGGTGCGTGTGGGCTGGCCACGAAGTTCGCGTTGTATCTGTCGTGCTGATACATCTGGTAGGCGAGCTGGTAAAAGACCGTGTCGCAGGACATGACCAGTGCCTGATGCAGGGACATGGGCCCAAGGTTGGCGGTGGTCCAGTTGTTGAAGGTGCGGCCGGCGACCGTCACCGAGCCAGGGCAGCTGTAAGGGCCGGCCGGTGAGAACCCGTTCGCGATGGCGGCCGCGGTGGACGTCACCTTCCAGGTGGATCCTGGCGCGTACTGCCCTTGCGTGGCGCGGTTGAGTATCGGCTCACCATCCGCGGTGCCGAACAGTGCCCTGAACTCCCACCTGGAGATGCCGCCCGCCCAGATGCCGGGGTTGTAGCTGGGGTAGCTCGCCATCGCGACCACCCGGCCGCGGGTGGTCATCACCACGGCCGCCCCGCTGGTCGCGCCCGCGTTTCCCGCCGCCTGAGCGTGGTGGATCGCTTGCGCCAGCGCGTTATATGTGTCGCGCTCGACCTGGGCGTTGAGGCTGGTCACCAGGTCGTCGCCGGATCTGGCCGGGATCTCGTGGCCGATTCCGGTCACCGTTCCCGCGGCATTGACCGAAAGCTCCTGCCTGCCAGGCGTACCGCGCAGCTGCTGGTCGTACTGCTGCTCCAGCCCCGCCTGGCCCACCAGGTCGACACCGGAAAAACCAGTGACGGGAAGGTGAAGCCGCGCCATCTCCTGTGGGGTGATGGGCTGGAGATACCCAAGCATCTGCGCGCCGGCGACACCGTACGGCGCCGCGTAGTGGACGACCGGCTGCGGTTGCGCCGTCACCGCGGGAAAATCGCGCTGGCTTTCCATGATCTGGATGGCCACACTGTCGGACGCGTGCTGGTCCACCGGGATCGGCTGGTATGGCGAGCCCTGCCAGCACGGCTGTGAAACACCAGGCGCGCACAGCCGGATCCGCTGCTGCAGGGATCCGTAGCTCACATGCAGCACTTTCGCCAGCCGGTGCAGTACTGCCACGCCACCATCGGGCTGCTGCGCCAGCAGCATCCTGTTCACAGAAACGACCAGCGATGTGTGGTTGTCGACCAGGGCGTGCCCGACATCATCAAGGATCTGACCGCGGACCGAGGGCACGATCACCGTCCTCGTGTGGTCTTGTGCCGCCGCGCTCGCGTAGCTCACGCCGGTCATCACCTGCAAGTACCAAAGCCTGCCGCCAAGTGAGATCAGCAGCGCTGCCACCAGCGCATACACAATCACGAGACGCCGGCGCGCCGCCGGGATCATGCCAGTCCTCCTGTCCGCTTGCCTCCTATCCGCCACACCGCCGACCGGCGCCCTGGCCGTCCGCGCCTCCGGCCGAACCCACGGCGGCCGCCGGCCCGGAAGCGGGGTGCGGCACCGGAGCCGCGGCCGGAGCGAAATGCCCCAGCCGCGCCGGGCTGCCGGCGCGCCGCGAACCGGCCGGACGGGCTGCCCCGGCTTGAGGCACCGCCGGACGAGCCAGCGCTGAAGGTGCCCTTGCCTGGCGCCCGGCGGCTGCTGCTGGCAGCCCACTTCCGGTTTCCGAGCACACCGCCACCCACCACGCTGCCGCCATGCTGGCGGCCTCCGGCCCGGAACCGTGGCCCGCGTGACCGCCGCCGGTTTGCTGACGGCGCCGGCTGGCTGCCCGAGAATGCGGACCCGCGCAGCCGGGCGGCACCGCCGGGCCGGGCGCTGCCGCCGGTGCCGGTGAACGCCGCGCGTGCGGCGCCACCGGCCTGTCCGCCGATCACACCGTCGCGGCGGCGCTTGCTCCCCAGCCGCAAGCGCACAGCAGGCAGGTGCCGCGCCAGGCCGGCCTGGTTCGCATGACTGGCCGTGGCGGAACCCGCGACGCCGCCGCGAAGCCGCAGCCGGAGCGGGCGCCGGCGGTCCACCCAGGCGCCGGCTGGCGGGCCCTGCCGCCGCTGCCCGCCGCCGATCCAGCCGTCGGCGGGGTGAGCACCCGCCTTCAGCTGCGGGCTGCGCCCGGTCCCTGTGTCCCGCACCACCCCGCTGGCCCCGGCGAACCCGCTGAGCAGCGCCGCACCCGAGGCTGCGAGCCCTGCCATTTCCCGTCCGGTGAGCAGCCCGGCCGGGGCAGCCTCGGTTCCCCATTCCCCGTACCTGCCAAGCCGGAGAATCGCGTACAGAACGAAGGGGCTGAGCATGAGGTCGTACACCAGCGACGCCGGCAGCACCTGGCGCACGGACAGCCAGGTGATGTCCGGATCGCCAAAGATCACCCCGGTCAGGGCATGCAGCGACTCACCGCCGGTCACGCCGAGCGCCACGCCGGCCAGCGGCAGCCAGGAGGCGTGCTGCAGCGGCTCCCGCATCCGGCCGCAGCCGTACCCGATCAGGCAGAACACCAGCGCGTTCTCACCGAGGAAGTGGCTCGCAGGCGGCGCGATGTCGGCCGCGAGGCCAGCGGCGAACCCGATCACCGCCCCGTCGCGCGGCCCGCCCACCAGCGCGAGCGTAACGGCCGCCAGGAGGACCAGGTCGGGCGGCGACCCACCGGGGAGCGGCAGATTGTCGAGGACGGTCACCTGCGCGAGGATCGCCGCGAGAACGACGCCGAAACCGAGCAGCACACGCCGCACGTCAGCCCCCCGTCCACGTTGGGCTCGCGGTGGATGTGGCGGAGGTGCCCGCGGTGGTTCCCGGGCTCGCCGTGGCCCCCGGGCTCGCCGTGGCCCCCGGGCTCGCCGTGGCGCCAAGTGTCACTGTGACGGTGGGGCTCGGGGCCGGGCGGGGTGGCAGCACCGAGAACCGCGGACTGGTCCGGGGCGGGACGATCACAACACCGACAACACCGAGCGCGCCGTCGTCGGCGTAGGGACGCACGTAGGCGATCTTGGTGAGCGCGCTGGCACTTGCCCGGACCCGCGTGATCTCCCCAACGGGGACCCCCGGCACGTAGGGCCGGCCGTTCCTGGAGCCGAAGGTGACCAGCTGCTCCCCCGGCCGCAGCACGGCGTTGGCGTCGAACACCTGCAGCCGCAGGGCGGCCGGGCCGGACCGGCTCCGCCCCGTGCCTGTCACCGCACCGATCTGCCCGGTGCCTGCGAGCCGGACCCCGACCGTGGACGACGCGTCGGTGTCGAGCAGCACCGTGGACGTATGGGCGCTGACCGACGTGACGGTGCCGACCAGCCCGTCGCCGTTGAGGACGGTCTGCTCCGGCTTGATCCCGTCGGCGCTCCCTGCGTCGATCGTGACCGTGTTCTCATACGCGGGCCCGGCCGCGACCACCCGCGCCGCCACCACCCGGTAGCCGCCACGGCCGGCCAGCTGCAGCAGGCGCTGCAGTTGCGCGGCTTCCGACTTGCTCAGCCTGGCCAGGCTCACCTGGGCCCGCAGCTGGACGACTTCCCGCTGCAATGCCTCGATCCTGGACTGCGACGACGACGCACTGGTGAGGTTGTCGAAGAACCCGGTGACCGGCTGCACCACCGCGCTCACCACCGTCTCGGCTGTGCCGAAGATCGCGCCGCCCACCGACCGCAGTGCGCGCACCGGCGCCGCGGAGGAGTCCCGGGCGGACAGGGTGATCAGGGTGAGAGCGGTCACCAGCAGCGCGCCGAGAACCAGGCGGGTCCGCCGACTGTCGTGCACCAGGTCTCCTCATCATGGCCGCGCTGTCAATGGCTGCCCGCGGGTACACCGCCGCGGGGTCAGCGCCTGGACTCCGGTACAAGTACCTGGCGGAGGGTGTCGAAATCCTCCACGCACTTGCCGGTTCCCAGCACCACCGAGTCAAGCGGGTTGTCGACCAGGTGAATGGGCATGCCGGTTTCCTGGCGCAGTCGCTCATCGAGCCCGCGCAGCATCGCGCCGCCGCCGGTGAGCGCAATTCCCCGGTCCATGACGTCGCCTGCCAGCTCGGGCGGGCACTTGTCCAGCGTGGTCTTTACCGCATCGATGATGAGGGCCAGCGGTTCCTCGATGGCGCGCCGGATCTCCTCGGCGGAGATCACCAGCGTTTTCGGCAGCCCGCTGACGAGGTCACGGCCGCGGATCTCGGCGTTCGGCTCGTCGGCCATGGGGAAGGCCGAGCCAAGCGCCATCTTGATCTCCTCTGCGGTCCGCTCACCGAGCATGAGCGAGTATTCCTTCTTGCCGAAGGTGATGATGGCCTGGTCCATCTCGTCCCCGCCGATGCGGATCGACTGGGAGGTGACGATGCCGCCGAGTGAGATCACGGCAACCTCGGTGGTCCCGCCGCCGATGTCCACCACCATGTTGCCGGTCGGCTCGTTCACCGGCAGCCCGGCCCCGATCGCGGCGGCCATCGGTTCCTCGATGATGTACACGCGGCGCGCGCCCGCCTGGTGCCCGGCCTCCTTCACGGCGCTCTGCTCGACGCCTGTGATGCCGCTCGGCACGGCCACCACGACGCGCGGCTTGGCGAGATGGCTGCGCCGGTGCACCTTCTGGATGAAGTAGCGCAGCATCCGCTCGGTCACGTCGAAGTCGGCGATGACCCCGTCCTTGAGCGGCCGGACCGCCACGATGTTGCCGGGGGTCCTGCCGATCATGCGTTTAGCCTCGACCCCCACCGCGACGATCTGGCCGTTGTTCGTGTTCAGGGCCACCACGGACGGCTCGTTGAGCACGATGCCACGGCCCCGCACATAGACCAGGGTGTTCGCCGTGCCAAGATCAACCGCCATGTCACGGCCCAAAAACGCCAGCGCGTTGCTCATGTGGAACGAGACCTTCCCAACCGGGTCATGCGGGGTGGTTTGTGATTATGTCGCCATGGCTCCTGGCTGCGGCGCCTGAGCACGGCATATGAGTCCTTCATCGACCAGGGCCGGGCCGGCTAAACGAGGTCGGGGAAGAAGATCTTGATCTCCCGCTCGGCCGAGTCCGGTGAATCCGATCCGTGCACGATGTTGTCTTGCACCTCCAACGCATGGTCCCCACGGATGGTGCCCGTGGTGGCCCGCACCGGGTCCGTCGCGCCCGCAAGGGCGCGGAACGCCTCGATCGCCCTTGGGCCCTCGGCAACCAGGGCAACCAGCGGGCCGGAGGTGATGAACTCAACGAGGGCGCCAAAGAACGGCTTCGCCACATGCTCCGCGTAATGAGTCTGGGCCGTCTCAATCTCGAGGGTCCGCAAATCCATGGCCACGATCCGCAGCCCCTTGCGCTCGATTCTCGACAAGACCTCCCCAACCAGCCCGCGGCGGACTCCATCGGGCTTGACCAGGACAAGGGTGCGTTCAGACAACAGAAAATCCTCCCGGCAGGACAAACGACTCACGGCCGCATCGGTTATCAGCTGAGAATCCCCGCGCCCTCCCAATCCTACCGGTGCCTGGCCACTGCCATCAGGGTTCACCACGCCCGGGCGGAACCGGCCCGGGCTCAGGGTGCCTGGTAGCGGCGCCCGAGCCAGATCGCGGTCCCCCACAGGGCAGCGAAGATCGCGCCGAGCGCGTACATCACCGGAACCACGATCCCGGTGGCGATCACAGCCGCCTGCAGCATGCTGCCCACGGTCAGCGTCCAGCCCTGGCGTGGCCGGCCCACAACTCCGGCGAGCAGCACGGCGACGGCCGCGAGCACCCCGCCGGCCAGGCCCGCCGGCCCTGGGCGGGCGTGCCCGATGGTGATCGCCACCGGGATCGCCAGCCCAATCACGACAGCTTCCATGATCAGCACGGTCGCACACAGCTGTCTCATGGCCCGTCCACGGTGGCCTCGGTGCCGAGCAGCACACGTGCCTCCCCAGCGGTGATCACCGACCCCGTGACCAGCACACCGGCACTTCCCGGCCGCTCCCCCGCGGCTGCCTCGTCGGCCAGGCCGACCGCCACCTCGATCGCGTCATCAAGCCGGGACGCGACGTGCAGCCGGTCCGGCCCGAACACACTGCCCGCATGCTCCGCCAGCTCCTGCGCCGGCATCGAGCGCTGCGACGAGTTGCACGTCACCACCAGCCGCGAAACCACCGGCTCCATCTCGTCGAGGATGCCCGCCACATCCTTGTCCGCGCTGACCGCCAGCACCGCCACCAGGCTGCCGAAGGCGAAGGCCTCGGTCACCGCCGCCATGGCGGCCGCCATCCCCGCCGGGTTGTGCGCCGAGTCCACGAGCACCACCGGGCTCCGCCGCACCGCCTCCAGCCGCCCCGGTGCGCGCATGGCCGCAAACGCGTCCCTGACCAGCTCCGTGTCAAGCCCGCCGCCCTGAGCGCCAGGGCCCGAGAACGCCTCCACCGCCGCCAGCGCGCACGCCGCGTTCGAGGCCTGGTATTCGCCGAACAACGGCAGCAGCAGGTCGCCGTAATCGCCGCCCAGCCCCTTGACCGCGAGCACCTGACCGCCCACCGCCAGTTCCCGGCTGGTCACCCCGAACTCCGCGTCCTCCCGTACGACGGCCGCCCCCACCTCGGCCACCCGTCCCAGCAGCACCTGCGCCGCCGCCTCGGGCTGCCGGGCGAGGACGGCCACCGCCCCTGGCTTGATGATCCCGGCCTTCTCACCGGCGATCGATTCCAGCGTGTTGCCAAGGTAGGCGGTGTGGTCGATCGCGACCGGGGTGACCACCGCGATCGCCCCGTCGGCGATGTTGGTGGCATCCCAGGTGCCGCCGAGGCCGACCTCGACCACGGCCACGTCCACCGGGGCATCCGCGAAGGCGGCGAACGCCATCGCGGCGAGCACTTCAAAAAACGACAGCCGAAACGGCTGGCGCTCATCGACCAACCGCACATAAGGATCGATGTCGTCGTGAGCAGCCACAAAACGCTCCGCCGTGACCGGCTCGCCGTCGATGCGGATCCGCTCCCGCACCGACGACAGGTGCGGGCTGGTGAACAGCCCGGTCCGCAGCCCCCGTGCCCGCAGCAGGGTCTCGATCATGCGCGCGGTGGACGACTTGCCGTTGGTGCCGGTGATGTGGATCACCGGGCAGGCGCGCTGTGGGTCGCCGAGCAGGGTGGCGAGCGCGGAGATCCGGTCCAGTGTCGGCTCGATGGAGTGCTCGGGGCGGCGGGCGAAGATCTCCCGCTCCACCTCTCGCAGCCGCGTGAGGGCGTCGTCCGCGCCGTGGGTACTCAACCGCTGTCCCGCGTCAGTGCCGCCAGCTGGGCGGAGATGCGGTCGATGTCAGCCTGGGCGGCGCTGAGCCGGTCCCTGGTCTTGGCCACCACGTCGCCGGGTGCGCGGGCGAGGAAGGAGTCGTTGGCAAGCTTGCGTTCGGCCTGCTCGGCCTCTTTGCGGGCGGCCGCGAGGTCTTTCTCCATCCGGCGGCGCTCGGCGGCAAGGTCGATCACCCCGGCCGTGTCCAGCTCCACCGTGACGCCTTCCGCCTGCAGCGACGCGGTCGCTGCGAAGCCGTCGCCGGGAGGGCTGAGCCGCAGCAGCGCCCGGATGCTTGCCTCGTGGGGCGCGAGGGTGGTGCCGCCGATTCCGGCCAGCGCCGCCGGGACCGCCTGGCCGGGCCGCAGCCCCTGGTCCGAGCGGAACCTGCGGACCTCGGTGACCAGCCGCATCAGCGAGGCGATCTGCGCTTCCGCGTCCGGGTCGTGGCCGGGGCGCCCGTCCCCCGCTTCCGTGGCCGCGGCAAGCCGCTGCCCGGGCCAGGGCGCGGCCAGCACCGACTCGCCGCCGGTCAGCGCCGTCCACAGTTCCTCGGTGACGAACGGGATGACCGGGTGGAGCAGCCGGAGCAGCCGGTCAAGGACGTACCCGAGCACCTGCCGGGTGGTGTCCCCGCCGGGTGTGGGCAGCGCGGCCTTGGCCAGTTCCAGGTACCAGTCGCAAACCTCGTCCCAGGCGAAGTGGTACAGGCCCTCGCATGCCTTGCCGAACTCGTAGTGCTCGAACAGGGCATCCACGTCGGCTGTGACGGCGCCCAGACGGGACAGGATCCAGCGGTCAGCCACGCTCAGGTGTGCCAGTTCGGGCAGGGAGGGCGGCACGACGGCTCCGTTAAGCAAAGCAAAACGCGTAGCGTTCCAGAGCTTGTTGCAAAAATTGCGCGCGCCGGTGACCCATTCCTCGCTGACCGTGACATCGCTGCCGGGGCTGGCGCCGCGGGCCAGGGTGAACCTGGTGGCGTCGGCGCCGAACCGGTCGATCCAGTCGAGTGGGTCCACCGTGTTGCCGCGGGACTTGGACATCTTGCGGCCGTACTGGTCGCGGACCAGGCCGTGCAGGGCAACAGCGCGGAACGGGACGGCGTCGGCCGGGTCCCTGTCGCTCATCGCGTACAGGCCGAACATCATCATCCGGGCGACCCAGAAGAACAGGATGTCGTAGCCGGTCACCAGGACGCTGGTCGGGTAGAAGCGGCGCAGGTCATCGGTGTCCCCGGGCCAGCCCAGCGTCGAGAACGGCCACAGCGCCGAGGAGAACCAGGTGTCGAGCACGTCGGGGTCCTGGCGCCAGCCCTTCCCCGCTGGGGGCTGGTCGCCGGGCCCGAGGCAGCGCGTCTGGCCGTTCGGCCCGTACCAGACCGGGATCCGGTGCCCCCACCACAGCTGGCGGCTGATGCACCAGTCGTGCATGTCGTCGACCCAGTCGAAGTAGCGGACTGCCATCTCGGCTGGGTGGATGCGCACCCGGCCGTCCCTGACCGCGTCGCCGGCGGCCTTGGCCAGCGGCGCGACCTTGACGAACCATTGCAGCGACAGCCGGGGCTCGACGATCGTTCCGCACCGGCTGCAGTGCCCGACCGCGTGCACGTAGGGGCGGATCTCATGGGTGATCCGGCCCTGCTCGCGCAGCGCGGCGACCACGGCGGGCCGGGCTTCGAACCGGTCGAGGCCCTCGAATGGCCCGGGTGCGGTGATGTTGCCCCGCTCGTCCATGATCGTCAGGCCGGGCAGCGAGTGGCGGCGGCCGATCTCGAAGTCGTCGGGGTCGTGGGCGGGAGTGACCTTGACGGCGCCGGTGCCGAACTCCGGGTCCACGTGCGGGTCGGCGACTACGGGGATCCGCCGTCCTGAGAGGGGGAGTTCGATCTCGCGGCCGACGAGGTTGGCGTAACGCTGGTCGTCGGGGTGGACGGCGACGGCGGTGTCCCCAAGCATGGTTTCTGCCCGGGTGGTGGCGACGACGACGGTGTCTGGGCCGTCCCCGTATCTGATGGAGATCAGTTCGCCGTCGATGTCGGTGTGCTCGACCTCGATGTCGGACAGTGCGGTCAGGCAGCGGGGGCACCAGTTGATGATGCGTTCGGCACGGTAGATGAGCCCGTCATCGAAGAGGCGCTTGAAAATGGTCTGCACCGCGCGGGACAGGCCCTCGTCCATGGTGAAGCGCTCGCGGGACCAGTCCACGCTGTCGCCGAGCCTGCGCATCTGGCCGAGGATCTTCCCGCCGGACTCGGCCTTCCACTGCCAGACCCGCTCGACGAAGGCTTCCCGGCCGAGGTCGTGCCGTGACAGGCCCTCCCTTGCGAGTTCCCGCTCGACCACGTTCTGGGTGGCGATGCCGGCGTGGTCCATGCCAGGGAGCCACAGGGTGGCGTAACCCTGCATGCGGCGGCGGCGGATGAGCGCGTCCATCAGGGTGTGGTCGAGCGCGTGGCCCATGTGCAGCGACCCGGTCACGTTCGGGGGCGGGATCACGATGCAGTACGTGGGCCGGTCCCCAGCCCCCGCCCTCGTGCCCGCTCCTCCGTCCGGGGTGAACAGCCCGCGGGCTACCCACTCGCCATAGCGGCGGGCCTCGCCCTCGCCGGGCGTGTACTGGGGTGGCAGCTGAGTGCGGGCGTCTCCGGTCACGTCAGGTGAGTCTAGAAGAGCCGACAGGGTCCCCGTCCCACGAACCGCCCGCTGCCGCCCCGCCCCCGCGCCGGTGCCCGGCCGTGATCATGGGAAAGTGGGGGTCAGGGCCCCCAGTTTCCCATGATCACGAAGCGGAGGACACCGACGGGGCCAAACTGAAGGTGCCGGTGGGACCCATGGAAATGCTGCAGCGGATGGGGGACGCTGGCCACGCGCGCGGGAGGTGCCCAGAGGCGCGCGCGGGAGGTGCCCAGAGGTAGGCACCCGTGGACTGCCTCGGGGGCTGGCCCGGCCGATGACTGTCTGCACCAGGCCTTCCTTCGATGCCTGCTTCGCCGCTGCTGAGCGTCCGTGCCCGAACGGGATAGCCGGCTCAGGCGGACTTTTCGCGCGGGGGGCGGCGGTTGACGCCGCGCGGCACCAGGGTGGGGTTCACGTGCTCAAGCACCACCGGGCCGGTGATGACGACCCGCTCGACATCCTTGCGGCTGGGCACCTCATACATCACCGAGAGCAGCACTTCCTCCAGGATGGCCCGCAGCCCGCGCGCGCCGGTGCCGCGCAAGATCGCCTGGTCGGCGACCGCTTCCAGCGCGTCCGGTGTGAACTCCAGGTCCACCCCGTCCAGCTCGAACAGCCGCCGGTACTGCCTGACCAGCGCGTTCCTGGGCTCGGTGAGGATGCGGATGAGAGCCTCACGGTCCAGGTTGTGCACGCTGGTGATCACCGGGAGGCGCCCCACGAACTCGGGGATCATGCCGAACTTGAGCAGGTCCTCGGGCATCACTTCGGCGAACGCGTCCGCCGTGGTGCGGTCGTTCTTGACCCGCAGCACCGCCCCGAAGCCCATGCCGCTCCGGCCGACCCGTTGCTCGATGATCCGCTCCAGCCCGGAGAAGGACCCGCCGCAGATGAACAGAACATTCGTGGTGTCTATCTGAATGAATTCCTGGTGCGGATGCTTGCGCCCGCCCTGTGGCGGCACCGAGGCGGTCGTGCCCTCCAGGATCTTGAGCAGGGCCTGCTGAACGCCCTCCCCCGACACGTCCCGGGTGATCGACGGGTTCTCGCTCTTGCGGGCGATCTTGTCGATCTCGTCGATGTAGATGATGCCGGTCTCGGCCTTCTTGACGTCGTACTCGGCCGCCTGGATGAGCTTGAGCAGGATGTTCTCGACGTCCTCCCCGACGTAGCCAGCCTCGGTGAGCGCGGTCGCGTCAGCGATGGCGAACGGCACGTTGAGCAGCCGGGCCAGGGTCTGGGCGAGCAGCGTCTTGCCGGAACCGGTCGGCCCGAGCAGCAGGATGTTGGATTTTGCGAGCTCGACTCCGTCATCCCCGGCGTGGCTGTCACCACCGGACTGGATCCGCTTGTAGTGGTTGTAGACCGCGACCGACAGAGCTTTCTTGGCCTTCTCCTGGCCGATCACGTAGTCGTCGAGGAACTCATAGATCTCGCGGGGCTTGGGAAGACTGTCCCACTTGACCTCAGATGGTTCGGCCAGTTCCTCTTCGATGATCTCGTTGCAGAGGTCGATGCACTCGTCGCAGATGTACACGCCAGGGCCAGCGATGAGCTTCTTAACCTGCTTCTGGCTCTTCCCGCAGAACGAGCACTTCAGCAAGTCACCGCCATCACCGATGCGTGCCACCAAGCAACTCCTTCACCCGGGGGCCGCCGTAGCGGCCCGGCCACCACCAGCGGAGCCCTGCCGTCTTTGGCGGCCTGTCCACGCCGGTCCGTCCATCCGTACCCGAAACGGTACCGTCCTCAGGCCCTCATGCGAAGCCACCCACGCGGCTGGCCCGGGTAACTCCGCCAGGTTTTCTCCGGCTCGTTACGACGACCCTACCTCGGCCCGGCGCTTGAGGTTTGTCAGAACCTCGTCCAGGAGGCCATATTCCATGGCCTCTTCGGCGGAGAAGAACTTGTCCCGCTCGATGTCGTGGGCGACCTGCTCCTCGTCCCGGCCGGAATGCCGGGCGATGATGCGCTCCATCGCGGTGCGCATGCGAAGGATCTCCCGTGCCTGAATCTCCAGGTCGCTCGACTGCCCGTAACCGCCCTCGGTGGCCGGCTGGTGCAGCAGGATGCGGGCGTTCGGCAGCGCCATCCGCTTGCCCTTCGTGCCCGCGGCGAGCAGCACCGCCGCCGCGGACGCGGCCTGCCCAACGCACGCGGTCGAGATCTCCGGCTGGACGAACTGCATGGTGTCGTAGATCGCCATCATCGAGGTCACCGACCCGCCCGGCGAGTTGATGTACATGGTGATGTCACGGTCCGGGTCTATCGACTCCAGGGCGATCAGCTGCGCGATCACATCGTTCGCCGAGGCGTCGTCAATTTGCACGCCGAGGAAGATGATCCGCTCCTCGAAGAGCTTGTTGTACGGGTTCATCTCCTTGATCCCGTACGACGTCCGCTCCACGAAAGAGGGCAGGACATAACGCGCTTGCGCGGGGCTCGCCTGCGCCTGGGCCAGCGGCCGGCTGGTTGTGCTGCTCACGGTAGGTTCCTCCGCTCCGGTCCGGGATTCAGGAGACAGGCCCTGCTGACGGGACCTCGGTCGCACTCCTGATCACGTGATCGACGAAGCCGTAATCCCTGGCATCCTCGGCGGTGAACCAGCGGTCGCGGTCGGCGTCCTTCTCGATTTGCTCGACGGGCTGCCCGGTATGGAAGGCAATACGCTCGAACAGGGTGCGCTTGATGTAAAGCATCTGCTCGGCCTGGATCTTGATGTCGGAGGCCGTTCCCCCGATGCCGCCGGACGGCTGGTGCATGAGGATGTTCGCGTGCGGCAGCGCGTAGCGCTTGCCTGTCGTCCCCGCCGAGAGCAGGAACTGCCCCATGGACGCGGCCATGCCCATCGCGTAGGTGGCGATGTCGTTGGGCACGTACTGCATCACGTCGTAGATCGCCAGGCCGGCGTAGACCGAGCCGCCGGGTGAGTTGATGTAGATCGAGATGTCGCGCTGATCGTCCTCGGAGGCGAGAAGCACCAGTTCGGCGCAGATCCGGTTGGCGATGTCGTCGTCGACCTGCTGGCCGAGGAGGATGATCCGGTGCCGGAGCAGCCGCTGGAAGACCTGGTCGCCAAACGGCAGCACCGGCGCTTCCGCGGTGCGCGCCAGGATGCGCGCCGCCGCGCCGGCGGCCGGTGGCACGCCCACGATGCTTTGCCTGCTCACGTCCCCGTGCCGCGCCGCGTCGCTCACGATGCCCCTCCTCGCTCTTGCGCGCTGCCGCGCTGTCCCGTCACGTCCACTCCGCGGGCTGGGCGTCCACGTCGCCGTCGCTGTGTCCGTCATGTCCGGCTCCGCGGGCCCACGGCTCGCACTGCTGTCGCTGTCCCGCTGACAGTGACACTAACGCCGGCACCGAGGTCAAACGTCCGCGGTCGGCACCTGTTCGCTGTCGGCGCAGGAACCAGCGCCACCCAGGCGCAGACAAAGCCCCCAAGCCCAACCGCCCGGGCCTGCTACTCCCCAGCCGCCTCCCGCTCCCCCGCCGGGCGGTCTTCGGCAGCCTCCGCGACGGGTGTGCCCGGCTCACCTTCGCTGGCCGCGGCGGCGTCCTCACCATCCGCCGCCGCGTCCTCACCATCCGCCGCCGCGTCCTCGCCGTCGGCCGCCGCCTCGCCTTCCGCCTCCGCCGCGATCGCCTTGACATCGACAGGCCGCCCGGATTCGTCGGTGACGTTGACATGCTCGGCCAGGAAGCTCAGGGCCTTGGTGCGGAGAACCTCGCCGGCGGCCACGCCAAGCTGGCCGTGGTCCACGATCTCCTTGGCGAACTGGTCAGGCGTGACACCGATACGGTAGGCGTGCTCCACGATGTACCCGGTCAGCTCTTGCTGGCCGACCGTCAGCTCTTCCTTGCGGGCCAGTTCATCCAGCACGAAACCGGCCTTCACCGAGCGCCGGGCCTCGGTCATGATCTCCGCGTCGAGATCCCGGGCCGTGATCCCGCGCGACTGCAGGTAGGAACCCATGGTCGTGCCGGACCGCTCCAGCTGCTCATCCAGCGCGTTGGTACGTCCGTCGAACTCGGAGCCGACGAGACGCTCCGGCAGCGGAATGTCCAGCTGGCCGACCAGTGCATCTAGCGCCCGCTGCCGCGCCTGGCCCGCCTGCGCATAGCGCTTGACGGTTTCGAGCCGGGAACGGGTGCCCGCGCGGAACTCTCCGACCGTGTCGAACTCGCTGGCGGACTGAGCGAACTCGTCGTCGAGTTCGGGCATCTCCTTGACCTTGACACTGTGCACGGTGACCGCGACCTCGGCCTGCTCCCCCCCGTGCTCCCCGCCGGTCAGTTCGTCGGTGAAAGTCGTCGAGTCGCCCGCGGACATTCCGGTCAGGGTCTCGTCCAGCCCGTCCAGCATGGTCCCGCTGCCCACCTGGTACGAAACACCGCTCGCCTGGGCGTCCTCGATGACCTTGCCGCCCACGGACGCGGCCAGGTCGATGGAGACGAAGTCGCCCTCGCTGGCGGGACGGTCCACCCCCTTCAGGGATGCGAACCGCTCCCGCAGCCCGCCGATGTATTCCTCCACTTCGTCCGGGCTCACCGCGGCGTCCTCCACCGTGACGTGCAAGGTGGGGAGGTCGGGAAGGTCGAACTTGGGCCGGACGTCCACCTCGGCGGTGAACGCCAGTTCCTGCCCGTCTTCGATCTTGGTCAGCTCAAGCTCTGGCTGGCCGAGCGCCCGCACGCTGTTTTCCTCCAGGGCCTGGCCGTAGAAGTTCGGCAGCGCGTCGTTCACCGCCTGCTCCAGCACGACCCCCCGGCCCACCCGCTGGTCGATCACCCGGGGCGGGACATGCCCGGGCCGGAACCCAGGGATCCGCGCACGCCTGGCGACCTCGCGGTAGGCCTTGTCGAGGCTGGGCTTCAGCTCCTCGAATTGAACCTCGATGGTCAGCTTGACCCGGGTCGGGCTGAGCTCCTCGACATCGGTTTTCACGGCGGCGTCACTCCCTGGTCGCCTTCGTTATGGATGACCGCGTCCAGCCCGGCGCGGGCCGCCCGGCGTCGCAGCGGCGCATGACCGGCCGGCGAAGTCACTGAACGCTACGGCGGCCCAAGTCTAGGGCAGACCGTGGCCTTGCCTGCCATCCCGCAAGCGCGCCGGAACCGGCGGGTCTGGCCGCCGGGCGGGATCTGGCGAGTGACACACATCGGCTGCGCTGAGGCGGATGTGGGAACCAGCATGGGCACGGGCAGAGTACGCGTGGGACTCATTCGGCCACCCGTTCGGCGGGCAGAGCGGCGGGCGCACATTCGCGGCGCACCGCGTTTGGCGGGAAGAGCAGCAACCGGGCTAGGCGCGAGAAGTGCACAAGGAACAGGAAGCGGAGGAAATGGCATGGCATCAGACGTCGATGCGCTCGTGATCTTCGGGGCAACCGGCGACCTCGCCAAGCTGGAAACGTTTCCGGCTCTGGTGGGGCTGGTCGAACGAGGCGTGCTCCGCGTCCCAGTGGTGGGCGTGGCCAAGAGCGGATGGGGACTGGACCAGTTCCGCGAGTACGCGGCCGCCTCGCTGAAGCTGAACGGCATGGACCCGGCCAGTCCGCCGGCGGCAAGGATGCTCAGCCTGCTCCGCTATGTGGACGGCGACCTGGGCGCTGACAGCACGTACGCCGCCATGGCGGACCAGATCGGGCCGGGCAAGCGGGTGCTGTACTACCTTGAGGTCCCCCCCGCCCTGTTCGGGCGCATCGCGCACGGGATCGCGGGCGCGGGCAGGGCGCAGGGCGCCCGGGTCATGGTGGAGAAGCCGTTCGGCACTGACCTGGACAGCGCCCGTCATCTCAACGGCACCATGCACCAGTTCTTCGACGAGAACGACATCTACCGGGTGGACCACTGGCTCGGGCTGGACCCGGTGGAGAACGTGCTGTTCGCCCGCTTCACCAACTCGGTGGTGGAGCCGCTGCTGAACCGGACGTATGTGGACAGCATCCAGATCACCATGGCCGAGGGATTCGGCGTCGCGGACCGGGGCCGGTTCTACGACGCCACCGGTGCGATCCGGGACGTGCTGCAGAACCACATGCTCCAGGTTCTCGCCACCGTGATGGCCGACCCGCCCGAGAGCGAGGGGCTGGCCCAGTGGCAAGACTCCAAGGCGCGGCTGGTGTGCTCGCTCACCCCGCTGACCCGGGGGAACACGGTGCGCGGCCAGTACGACGGCTACCACGACGTCGAGGGTGTGGACCCGCATTCCACCGTGGAAACCTACGTGGCCGTACGTCTCATGGCCGACACGTGGCGGTGGGCGGGCGTGCCCATCCTGATCCGGGCCGGCAAGTGCCTGCCCGTCACCGCCACCGAGGTCACCGTCCGGTTCCGCCGCCCACCACGGGACATCTTCGGGCTCGCCCCGCTGCCGCCAGAGAACGAATTGCGGTTCCGCGTCTCGCCGGAGACGGCGGTCAGCCTCACCCTGGCGGGCAAGAAGCCGGGCCCGGGCTGGGAACCCCAGGTGGAAGAACTGGCCTTCGCGGAGCAGCCCGGTTCTGACATCCGTCCCTACGACCGGCTCATCGGCGCTGCCCTTGATGGGGACCGCTCGCTGTTCGCCCGGCAGGACACCGTGGAGGCCGCCTGGAGCATCGTGGACCCCGTCGTGGGCGACGTCGTGCCGGTGCACCCGTACGGCAAGGGCAGCTGGGGGCCGGCCGAGGCGGAAAGGCTCTTGCCGCACCGCGACTTCTGGCACGACCCGGAAGCCTGAGACACATCGGCACGCCCCGCGAAGCCATTCCGGGGCACCTCCGCAAACTGGACCGTGCCACCAGCACCTGCATCGGTCCCCTCAGCACCTGCATCGGTCCCCTCCCGCACTTACCTCGGTCCCCTCCCGCAACTGGATGATGCATCGGGTCAATTTGGCGCCGGCCCGCGGCGCCAATGATCAACTACAGAGGGTCGATTCCAGTATCCTGAGACCCATCGGGGCCCAACTTCACCCGGCACCGTTCGGTGCCGGGATCTGCGGGTGGCTGAAAGGCCGGCCGCAGTGCTCGTGCCGGGAAGATGTCCGTTGTCCGATGGGGGCCGGTACCCGGTTGCCGGGTAGTGGCATGACACGAGAGGAGGTCCCGTGACCATCGGCGGCAGCGTCGCACTCATCATCATCGGAGCGATTCTCAGGTTCGCGATCACCTGGACGCCCAAGTACGTGAACATTCAGGCGATGGGCGTGATCCTGATGATCGGCGGCGTCGCCGGCCTGGCCATATCGCTTGGATTCACCCTCTCGCGGCGGCGCGGCCAACTGGAAGATGAGATCACTGAGCGCCGCTACATCGAGCCGCCGCAGTGATGTCGTACCGCGCGTCGCACGTGTTCGGACGGTGCTGTAACCGGGGAGCAAAGGCAACCACCAGGGAAAGCAGGCCGTCCGGGGTGGATTGTCAGTCCCGAGCGACGTCATGGACACCATTTCGGTGGGACCCGGCGCGTGGTCACTCAAGACGCCTCAGATGCCGCCTCAGTTTCTGGATGGGCCTCGTGCTGGCCGTTCGTTGTGGTCGGGATGGCCGGATTCGAACCGGCGGCCTCCTGCTCCCAAAGCAGGCGCGCTAACCAAGCTGCGCCACATCCCGCAGAACCGAACCGTAGCCTACCCTTCCGCGCCGGGCGGCTGCCCGTCGTCGCAATTGCATTGCAGGCTGGCTGTTGCGGGCACCGGCGCCGGTTCGGCTCCTGCGGCGGGGTGACGGTACGCTGTCGGTGCTCACCCGGTAGCCGGAGCTGACGGTCTCGCAGCAAAAGCTCCCCGGGGCGCGCGGGCGTAGCTCAATGGTAGAGCCCCAGCCTTCCAAGCTGGTCATGAGGGTTCGATTCCCTTCGCCCGCTCTCATAGCTCCCGCCCAGGTCAGCGGCGGTTTGCGGCCTCTGGCCTTCGATCACGGCAAGCGCCAGATAGGCCGTTCGTGCCACACACGTGCCACACGGAGCCGCGTTCATGCGTCCCGCTCCCGGCGTTCCTGCGCTTCTTCCTGCGCCTCTTCCTGGGCCTTCCGGACCTCGCGGACCAGGCCGCCGAGCGCCTTCGCGATGGCCTGGTCACGGTCCCTGGTGGCGTGTGATGCACCAGCGCGGTGCTCACCCCGCCGCCGGGCACCGCTTTGACGTGGAAGCTGAGCAGCCCGTCGTCGCGGGGCCTGCACGCGACCGAGTAGGGTCGCCACACCCGCGGCCACCGAGCGGTCTGGACGGTGACATGCTGGCCGGCCTGATAGGGCAGGGTCTTGTCCGGTGCCACCGTGAGGACGGCGATGCCGTGGCCGCAGTATTCGTGATCAACGACCTCGGCGACCAAGAACGCAGGGGCGGTGTCCTCTTCGGCGGCGCGGATCATCATCGCGGACGCGGCCCTGTAGGTTTGCTCCCACGCCTCCTCTGCGGCTGGGGTGAACGCCGCCCCGGCGTGTTTGCGGAGGGTTGCCAGGAGCGCGTCGCCGACGGCATCATACGTACTTACGGTGGTCGCGGCCGAGCTAGCCGGGTCGGCCGGCAGTCCGGGGGCGGTTCTGCGGGCTGCCCGGCCGGGCCGGTTTGCGGTGGTGCCGGTGTGTCGTCCGGCCCGGTGCGGGGCAGGGCTCTTAACCCGTTACGGATCCTGGTCAGCGTGGCCAGGTCTGTCATACGGGTCCGCAGATGCCACCACGGCGGCTGGTGGCCGTTGAGGGTCACGCCTGGGTCGGGAGTGCGGGTGGCGAGGGTGAGCGCCTGGCCATCAGATACCTCGCGTGGGGGTTGCCGTCTTCAGGCGGCAAGGGGGGCAACGTACAGTTACCGGACGATTACAGACTACATCCGCGTGCGGGGTGTAATGTGCCCTACGGGAGGAACACCCGTCAGCATGCCGCGCGCATCAGGCGGCTTCGCGCCGTCCCCAGGCCGCAGCGGTGGGTGCCTGACCGGAAGGTAACTTCACAGGCCGGCGCCATGCATCGGGTTCTTCCTCCAGCGGTCTACGTCGCGGATGTACCTGGTCAGGACTGCGGAGCCGACCTTCCAGCCTCCATGGCGCCCAATGGACAGCAAATCCGCGCCCCCGGGGTATGCCCCGTCGCTCCACCAGCGCGCAGCCTGTGCGGCTTGATCCCGTCACCACAACCGCCGACTACCAGTGCTGCCCGCCTGACGATAAGCCGAACCGCTGTGTCCGAGATGCGGCAGCCTGACGGCAACCGGCCATGGCAGTTCCGGGCTCGCCAGCGATGCGGCCCCACCGGTCAATACGGAAGACCGGGCCGGAAGTGATGCCCCGGCTCGCAAGGGCAGCAAGCCATGCGCGCATCAAACGGACGGGGCACGTGCCAACCCACGCGGCCATAAGCGGCGACCTGGCCCTGGGGGTCCTCGCCCGCCGCGCAAACGACTCCGGCTGCATGGCAACTACCTCGCTCATCAGTACCGGCGCAGGTCAGGCACCGGCGGCGGCACAAGCGTGCATCTCGCCTCATGCGCTGGCCATCCTTGAGTTACCATGACCGCCCTGAACACCGACGTTGCGAAGACTTGGGCCGTGGCTATCACGTGGGGTGAGTTTGAGCAGGCCCAGCCGGGGCTGGCCGAAGCAGGCGGGGCACTGTTGTACCAGTTCGGAGTGGGACTGGCGCTCCTGGCAACGGTCCGCCGCGATGGCGGGCCGCGAGTCCACCCGATGTGCCCGCGTACCCACCGTGGCGGCCTGTAAGCCTTTATCGTGCCCGGGGCCCAAGCAGGCCGACCTGCACCGGGAGGGCCGGTACTCGCTGCATTCGTTTCCCTGTGAGGACAACGAGGACGCCTTCGCGATATCGCGGCATCCGCAAGATGCGCCAGCCAGGCGCGTACAACGGGCCGCCGGACGGTGCTGGGCGGGGCCCGGTGTGCCGACTAGCTGCACCGATACTGGCTGGCGGTGGCATACGATTCGCTGACCGCCAGGCGGTAGCCACGCCTCCAAGCACAGTTCATTCGTTCACGCGCGGCCAGACCAGCTGCGCCCGCCCGCCGCAAGCAGCGCCAGAACGGCGGATGCGGTTCGTCAAGTGGCGCGGGATTTGCCGCCGATCGTGCGCGAGCTGTGGGCGGCAGCCTGGGGCCGGGCGTGCGAGGGGGTCGGTATCTGGTGCTGTGACGGCCGAGTCGTCCAGGCGCCTGCGGCTGAGGACGGCTAAGATGAGGCTCTGTATGGGCCGGTACCTGGTGGTTGCCACGGGGGGCGCCGGCGGCGACCTGCAGCCGCTGATCGCGGCGGCGCTGGCTCTGCGCGATCGCGGCCATGAGGTCTGGTTCGCCGGCGACGCCTCGGTGCAGCGCGCCCTGGCCGGTCTTGGGCCTGCGGTGGAGGTTCTGCCCGCCGAGCTTGACCTGGGACCGCGGCTGGTGGCCGCAGTCGGGGACGCGATGGCTGCAACCGGTGGCGATCTGGTGGCCGCCGGCCCGATCGTGGAGAACCGGCTCGCGGTCTGGGCTCGGGAGACCGCGGCTGCTGTCCAGGCAACCCTTCGCCGACTCCAGCCCGACGCCGTGGCCACCTCGCTGTTCGGCGTGGAGGTGATCCAGCAGGCCGCGCCCGCCTGTCCGTGGGCGGTCATCAACAGCACCTTCTATGTGGGCCCGGATCCGCCGCGGCCTATCGAGGACGACATCGGGCGCCGGGCAGTCCCACTGCTGCGGCGCTACGCGCGGCTGGTTACGGCGGCTGGCATGGTGCTGCATGCCACCGACCAGGTCTTCGACTTCTGTTTCGATCGCCTGCCAGCCGGTCACCACTACGTCGGCCCGCTCGGCCTGTGGGAGCCTGGCAGCGAAGCGCCGGGCTATCTTGAGGAGCCGGGCGACCCCTGGGTGCTGGTCTCGATCAGCTCCCAGCTGCAGGACGACCTGCCGCTCGCCGAGGCGGCGCTGGCGGCCATGGCCGGCAAGCCGGTGCGGGTGGTCGTGACCTTGGGCCCGGGCCACCGGCCGGATGAGGTGGCGATCCGGCCCGCGAATGCTTACCTCGAGCAGGTCGTACCGCATTCAGCTGTGCTCAAGCGCGGCGTGCTGCTGGTCAGCCACGCCGGCCACGGCTCGGTCATGAAGGCGCTGTGGGAGGGCAGGCCGATGGTGCTCATGCCCTGGGGGCGCGACCAGCCTGGAGTCGCGGCGCGCGCACGGGCACTCGGTGTGGCCGAGGTCGTGCAGCCGGGCGAGGGCGCCGAGCAGGTGCTTGCGGCGGCGATCGAGCGGGCGCTCAATTCGGCGGACATGCGCCAGGCCGCCGCCGCCCACGCTGCCCGCCTGCAAGCGACGGACCCGCCGGGCGCTGCCGCGACGTTGCTGGAGTCGCTGGCCGCCGGCTAACCGGAATGCGATCGTCAGGGAATGGGCCGCCGGAGTGATCTGTGCTTGAACCTGCGACTACACCTGGGGCTGTAGGGCCTGCCGTGGGCTCTGGAGCACCGATCACCCCGCGGCGGCGTGGCCGGCCCGAAGGGCTGCTGATCTATCTCACCGCCACCGAAGCCCAACGGCTGCTCACCGGCGTCGGCGGGCCTTCCGCACCGGGCAGCCAGCTTCCGTTCGAGCACAGCCCGATGGCCACCGCCATACTGGCAGGCCAAGCCCGGCAGATCCCCCGATGCAGCGGGCGGCATATGCCCGGCAGGCCCGCGGGCCACCTGACATCAAGACCTCCGCACGAGGAGGCCCCGTAACAGTGCATGGCACACCTATTTACCTGATCTGCGTATCCAGCGTGGTGATCGCTGTCGAACCGACATCCGTCCAGATCAGCGGGACTGCGCGCGTTATCCCTGACCTCCCTCGTTGCTCAGGGTGATTCCGTGAGGGCCGCGCTGGCATGGCAGCGGCCGGTTACCACCCCAGCCCGTTGCGGTCCATACTGGTGGGAAGCATCGTGCCGCGAATCCAGGTGCGTCAGGTGCGACCGACGAGCCTGGCGGGCACGCCGGTCCAGGTGGTGCCCCCGTTGCTCGTCTTCAGCAGGTAGGACCGCAGCGGGTTGTAGCGGATCAGGGTCGCGAAACCCGCCGCAGGTGTCACGAAGTCCAGGGTCGCCCGTCCGAGCAGCGGGCCGGTGGATCGGGAGGTCCACGTGGCACCGCCGTTCGTGGTGGCGTAGAGTCGCACGTCCCCGGGAGGCTGCCCGTCTTTGCCCAGCCGCCCGGCGATCACAAAGCCCCGCTGGCCGTTCACGAAGTCCGGGGTCTGTAGCGGCACCCGGCCGCCCGGCAGGTGGACCGGTGTCCAGGCCCGGCCGCCGTCATGGGTCAGGTAAGCGACCTGTGCACGGGCGGGTGGAGCTGCCCCGAGGCTGACCCACAGCGCCCCGTCCTGAGGCGAGGTGAAGACCGGCGCCGCCACGAAGCACAGGCAGCTCGCCAGCATTTCTTGGCCGGATGGCCGCGGCAGCGGCTGGTATCGCCAGGTCCGGCCGCCATCATGGGACACCCACAACGCGGGACGGCCGCCCGCGCACGACCCTGCGACCCAGCCGGTCGCGGCGCTGGAGAACACGGCCGGCCTCTTGTCGCAGCCCAACGGGATCGCTCCCGGGGTGTGGCGGCCCTGGAAGGTGGTCAGCTCGACCAGCTGCCAGCGGGCGCCGCCGTTGGTGGTACGGAAGATCGCTATCCCGCTGCTCCCGGCGGCGGGGCCGAGGCCCGCGGTGACCCAGCCGAGCTGCCCGGTCACCATGTCGGGGGCCCACGCGGGCTGGCGGATCGGGATCGAGCCCATCCGCGCCCAGGTCCGCCCGCCGTCAGTGGTCCGGTAGGTGACCGGCCAGGCCCGGCTCCTGAGAGCGCTCCAGGTCACCCACGCATCGCGTGCACTGTAGAAGGCGGCGCTCAACCCTCGCACACTCAGTCCCGGCGGCCCCGCGGCCCGCCAGGTTCGGCCGCCGTCCACCGTCCTGACCACAGCCAGCGGGTAGCCGTTGTGATCGTCCGCAACCGCCCACCCGATCCGCTGGGTCACCATCCGCGGGGACTCCAGGGCCACCCGGGAGCGCTCCGGAGCGGCGGGCGGCGTGGTCGTGGGCTGGTGCGCGGCGGACCGGTGCCCAGCTGCAGGCAACCGGGAGTGGGCGCCACCACACCCTGGCAGCAGGGCGGCCAGGATCAGCAGCCAGGCTTCGAGCCCGGCCGCGCGGCGATGCTCTCGGGATTGCGCCATCTCGCCTACTCAGACTGCCCACGCACTAGGCTGGTTGCCTCCACGCGTTCATTGCACGCCATTGGGCACGTCAGGCCCAGGTTGACAATTTGGGGTTGCAGTTCACCGTCGTGCGCCGCCGTCCGGCGAGAACCGATCAAGGATGGTCCAGCTTGGAGCGATCTGAACGGCCGCGACCCCGAGGTGTTAATGCGGCACACGTACAGCGCGGAAGTACAGCAACGCCCCCTCACAGCCACCAGCGACCACGACCGGCAGCACACCAACCTAGTAAGGCATTCGTACGATTCGGCGCCAGGGGCCTTACGGCGACGCTTGGGGTACGACCGGAGAGGCGGTCGGTGAGAAGAGAGGAGCATTGCAATGACCGCGATTGTGCGGATCGCGCGGCGCGTGGCCAGCGTGGTGGACGAAATGAACTACGCGCAGCGCAGGACCATGGAACTGTTCCTGGGCCTCGACGAAAACTGGCGTTAGGCCGAAGGAGCAACTCCTCGGCGAGGTGTCGGGCGTGGCCTCGCAGGAACCCATCCGTGCCTCCTTGCCCGTGCTTGCGAGCATAGTGCCTGTGGGCTGTCGATCTCGGCGTGCCCCGTTCGTGAACTCCGATGAGGCCGGCGCCGGTGAGCGTCACACGACCAGGCAAGCACGGTACAAGGAGACGGGATGCTGTGCGGTGACAAGGCTGCGGTGATCTACGGGGCGGTGTGATCAGTGGTGCGGTGGCCTCGGCGTTCGCTCGAGCGGGAAGGGTCGGTGGTGCAGATAGTCGAGGCGCTGTCGCGGGGACGTGGCCCCTGTGACCGGCAAGTGCCGCAGGTCCGCCACGATCAGCTGGTGGACGTCGCTCTGGCCGGGGGAGTCTTACGGATCCCTCACACGAACTCGGCGGGAGTCCGGGCGAACACATGACAGCACGTTGCGCTGCCGGTCACAGAGGAACGCAGGCCCTAGAGGAGCCGCCGGGAAAGCCGGTGCCTCAAGTAGGCCTTCAGTCGCTCTCGTCGTCCTCGAACCCGATGAGCCAGTGGAGACCGTAACGGTCGATGACTTGCCCGTCGGATGCGCCCCATGGCCGCGTCTAGAAGTCGTCCACGACCCGGCCACCTTGGGAGAGACTGGAAAACCAGTGGCGCAAAGTCGAGGGAGCGGCAGTACCAAGCAGGGAAAACATCATGCCTTCGGATCGGAATGGCGGCTCGTCGCAGGACACGTCGGCGCCAAACAGCGCGACGGGTCCCTCGGCGAGGTAGCCGTGGGCAATGGCATCCGCCGGACCATCGGTCCGGTTGAACTCCGCGAAGGTGTGCAACTGAACTGCACAGCCAAAGACTTCACCGTAGAACGTCAAGGCTTCATGAGCGGTGCCAGGGAAATGGAGGTAGGGCGTCGGGCCGGTCATGCATCGAATGTATGCACCGTTTCGCCGGTACGCGCTGACATCGGCACGGTCGCCGGCCTAGACACGGTGCACCGTCTGCGGCAGATGCGGAAGTTCGGTTGCAGCTTCGTCCGGGCGGCGCCTGAGCGATGATCCAGGGCGGGGGCCTTGTCACAGGCAGGTCGGCCCCCATGCTGGGATGCCGTATCAGGGTCGCAGTGTTCGGGGATTATTGTCTTTGTGATGCCCGGTGTGCTGGTGTTGAGCGTCGCGGGCGCGGCCGTCGGGGTGCCCGGCAAACCGCGACCAGGGCGGTGGCTATGATCGGGGTGCCGGGCGGGCCGCCTGAGCGGACGTTCGCAGGGGGCCTGTGGTCGGCGGCAGGCAATGCGATCTGGCCGTTTGCCCGGCTGGAGCTGCTGGACTGGGGGATCCGGGTGCGGGGCGGTGTGGGCGGGCTGCGATGGCTGGTCCCGGCGTGGCAAGCCCGGTATGGCGAACTCACCGGAGCACAGCTCATCTGGGCTCCCCTTGCCGGCCGTGGCGTGCACGTGCAGACCGCCAACGCCGCAGGCTCGATCGTCTTCTGGAGCCGCCGGGGCACCGACATCCTGGATCACCTGCAAGTCCATGGCGTGCCGGCCAGCCGGTCGGTGACCCGGCTGGCGTGGGGGCAAACGCCAACCATCCATGACCGTTGCCCGCCCCGAAACCCACACATGGAAGCGCCCGGTACCACGCTCGGGGCTCAGTTGACAAATGCCGCTCGGCGGCACCTATGAGCGCTCTTCACCTTCCCATGCCACCGGGCTCATGCCCCTGCGTCATCCGCAAGGCTCAGGGCAGGTCGGGATCTGGGTGGCCGGTCAGGAACCGGTCAGCCGCCTCGTCGTCGATGAGCGAATTATCGGCGAGCCACGGCACGGCACGGCGCTTGGCGCGGACATCGCGGAAGGCATACCACGCTGGCAGCAGGTCCGGATACTCCTCGTTGAGTTCGTCTTCGAAACGCCGGAAGGCTCCCTTGCCCTGGATGGCTCGCAGCATGGCGCTCGCCGACCTGCTCGACTCAGCCAGCGACGCGCAGTGGATACCTCCTCGCTGTGTGCGGGCTGGCGGGTCCGCGAGGTGATCACGCACATGACCATGGCCGCGCGCTACCCCGAGGACAAGTTCATGGCCGAGCGCTGCGACGTCGACTTCGGCCAGTTGTTCAACGAGATCGCCAGCCGGGAGGCCGGGCTGCCGACCAGCGAGCTCGTCGCCACGCTGCGCTCCGGGGTGATGCAGCACTGGACGCCCCAGGCGGGGATGCCACGGAGCCCTCAACCATGTGGTCATCCACGGCCTGGACGTGACCGTCCCGCTCAGGGTGCCGCGCCGGTCACCAGACGACACCATCAGGATCGTCCTCGACGACCTCACCAGTGGCGGCGTACACGAACACTTCGGCACCAGTATCGAAGGGCGCAGCCTCCAAGCCACCGACCTTGACTGGTCATACAAGTCGGGACCGGCACTGCGCGGGGCAGCCGAAGACCTGGCGCTCGTGCTCTGCGGCCGGACCCTCCCAGCCGGGCGGATCGAAGGCGAGCCTCTTTAGTCACCCGGCCTGCGGCCCCGCCGCCCCAACGTCTGCCCTGCTCATACAAAGAGCCGTTTACCGATCTTCCAAGCTGGTCACGAGGGTCCGATTCCCTTCACCCGCTCCTTCGCCCGCCCTCACTGTCCCGGACCAGGTCAGGTATCCAGGCTCACGTGTTGGATGCTGATGACCTCTTTTCGTTACCAGGCAGCGGATCGTTACTGGGGAAAGGATCCGCGAGGGTCGGGACTGGCTCGTCTAGCAAGTGGAAGATCGTGCGCTGAACCGTCCATCGCAGTGGCTGCGGCAGGGCTTCGATCTCCTGCCAGGACGCTCCGGGGAAGCGGACGAGGCGATCACTCACTAATTCCCCACGCTTCAGCAAGCTGCCCTCGCGTGAACGTGGGCGCGTCATTGGCCGGACCGGAATCAGCTCGAATACGTGCCCCGGCCATACCTCGCCCGACCTCACGCCGCAACCGCCTCAGTTCGGCTTTCAGCGCATCCAGTTCGGCACGGGGGATGCTGACCATCTCGGATGCTTCGACGCTCACGTGCAGCTCCTCGGTTCGGCGCTTGCACACCAAAGTCTAGGTGAATGATCACGAGAAGGAGAGCCATGCTGCGCGCGCGATCAGGCCGGATGATCTCATCCTGGCAGATCGCCGGGCACCCCACAGGCTGGGCGATCTTGTGCGCCAGCGTGGTTTCCCCCGCACCGGACGGGCCGGTGACAACGATCAGCGTGGGACGAGAAGCCACCCTCGCAGTACCCCTTGGTCGATCGGCGGTGGGCGACCAAGTCAGTGCCATCGACGCCGGCGACTTGGCGGTCTGGCGGGTCTGGTCAGCCCGTAACAGCGGTGGGGCATAGATGGGGCATAGACGGGACCTCATGACCGTTCTGGGGCGACGCAAGGGGCTGCCCATCCCGGCTCGACATAGTGGCTGGGGCGATCGCGGGGTAATCTCCCAGCCGTGACTGATAGCGCCTGGATCATCCGCCCAGCCTCGCCGCAAGACGGCACTTTCATGGGTGACATGCTCGTGGAAGCAGCGAACTGGTCTCCTGAACGGAAGGAGAAGAGCCGGGAGCGTGTCTTTTCGACACCCAAGATAGCGCACTACATTACAGGTTGGCCTCGTGATACCGACCTGGGCGTGATCGCCGAAGCTAACGGGCAACGGGTTGGCGCGGTATGGCTTCGTTTCCTTCCAGGAACCGATCCCGGATACGGGTTCGTGGCCTCCGATGTGCCGGAGCTGACTATTGGCGTAGCCGCGCCCTGGCGCGGCAGGGGCGTAGGACGGGCACTGCTACGAGCCATCGAGGCGGCGCATTAGAAGCCTGGATCACCATTTAGACCAGACGCCGGCTGGGATGTCCGACAGTGCCAATGTGACTGACATGACAATGCCGAGGAGGACAAGCTGGAGAAGCACACTGCGCTTCCTTGACGCGAATTCGCTGTCCTTGTTCCTGTCCGGCGCGGGCCCAATGCCATGTAGTTCGACGTGATCGTGTACTGGAGTCGTGGCGGCACTGGCCGGCCCGGGTTGTTCACGCAGAGTGAGAGCATGGCTGTGGCCCGGATGTTGCTCCGGGGGGCGGCCGGTTCCACGGCCGGCGG